>Ga0183095_10037_pt2 | contig 238524 bp, 232 predicted proteins | sample BioMet4_FD_130346 | JGI IMG/M metagenome (GOLD analysis project Ga0183095, IMG submission 130346) | Microbial communities from bioreactor (seeded with sewage sludge) at LBNL, California, USA - Biofuel metagenome 4 (v2) (version 3) | ecosystem: Engineered > Bioreactor > Anaerobic > Unclassified ...
AGGAAACCGCGAACGCGGGCTATCTTTCACCCCAAGCGGTATTCATCGACGGAACCCACATCAAAGCCAGCGCCAACACAAAGAAACAGGTAAAGGCAGTCATTCCGGTGGCATCCAAACGCTATGCACAGGAACTGATGGCGGAGGTGGACGCCGATCGGGAAGCGCACGGCAAGGCGCCGTTTGACGACGAGGAGTCTCCGAAATCCGGCAGAAAGAAGCGGGACAACACCTCTAGAAAGAAGCTGGCCCGCCGGAAAAAGGAAAAGAAAACCTGCACGGTGACAAAGAGCGTAACAGACCCGGACTGCGGCCTGTTCGTGAAGGGAGAGCACAAGCGGCAGTTCGCCTATGAGGCCCACACCGCCTGCGACAAGAACGGCTTCATCCTGGAAACCGTGGTCACGGCGGGCAACGTCCATGACAGCGTGGCTTTTGACGATGTATATGACAAGGTGACCGCATCCTTTCCCGAAATAGAGACGGTCGTTGCCGATGCCGCTTACAAGACGCCCCATATCTGCAAGAAGGTTTTTGAGGATTCTCGCGTACTATCCACAGCCTACAAGCGACCTATGACCATGAAAGGCGGCCACGAGTGGTGGAAGTATGTTTATGACGAATACTATGACTGCATCCTCTGCCCGGAATACCAGCCCCTGCGCTATGCCACGACGAACAGGCAGGGATATCGGGAATACAAAAGTGACCCCAGAATCTGCGCCGGTTGCCCTACCCGACAGTTGTGCACACACGCCAAAGATTGTGTCAAGACGGTGCAACGGCACATTTGGAAGGATTACGAGGAACTGGCGGACGATGCCCGTTACACACCGGAATACCGGGAGCTGTATGCGCGTCGCAAAGAAACCATAGAACGGGTCTTTGCCGACGCTAAGGAAAAATACGCTATGCGTTATACCCAATATCGCGGCCTCGCTCAGGTAACAAACTGGGTGAAGCTTAAGTTTGCTGCCATGAATCTCAAAAAACTGGCTAACTGGAAATGGAGAACCTGTTTTTCTTGCGCCGTATTCGCTATTTTTGGCTTGAAACTCACTGAGAACCCGGTTTGTGCTCCTGCGTAAACCGGGTTCTTCGACAAGCTGCCACCGGCCGCAGTAAAACGCGGCCGGTGGTTTTTGTACGATTAAAAAGATTGAAAAGAACCCGCAGTTTTGGGCCGGAAGCGTAAAGCCGAAGCGTGGTTCGCTTTTAATACGACATGCAAACGGCGTGCGGGGATAGCGTTTTTCGCTTGTCAACGGGCCAAAAATGCCAGTCGTACGCTGCACAGTAAAACGGCGGCGGCTGGCACTTAGCGTATCGGCAGGCTGGAAATATCCCTTACCGGCAGCGGGTCGCCAAGCTGGCGGCGCAGCGCGGCGGCATCATACTCTTCGTCAATCACCACGGGCACCATGTCCACCCCCGTCGCCCAGATGGCAAAGGCGCGGCAGTGGCCGTCGCACAGCAGCAGGTTCAGCTGTTCGTCACTCACCACATGCAGCGGCTCAAACCCGCGCATGTCCTCCGGGTTAAACCAGCCAAGCACCTTGTCCAGCTTTTCGCGCGAAAGCGTGTTTTGTGTGGGCACAAGGCGCAGCACCTCGACCCAAAAGATTTCACTTGTGTTTGCCATTCTCTACTCCTGTGGGGCGGCGCCCCGTATGTTTTTTATCAATAAAATAAAGGCCGTTGTTTTCACGCCGGGCCTGTGTTACTGCCTTAATAATGCTGCCCCGCAAAACGCAGAATGCTTGCCCCGCATTTGGGGCGGGCAGGGGGGGCCAAAACCTGCAAAGTGGCTTGCCGGTTTTGCACCGGCCCCGCCGGGCGGCGGGGGTACCGTGCACAGCTGCCAAGCAGCCCTAAATAAAGGGTCTGGTTGAGAGGATACAGCTTTTTTAAAAAGGCATGCGGGGCCGGGTGTTTACCGCCGGGCACAGAACTGTTTTTTATTTTAAGCCTTTTTGGCCCGCCGCGCAAGCAAAGTTGCGTGCCGGGCCGTTTTTGTTGTATAATACCTCTGGCGCGCGGCTGCTTTGCACGCGTGCCAAAAAGCGCGCTGCACTGCGGTGTGCGGCACCACAGGCAGGCACTGCCCGGCAGGGCGGCGGCCACCCAATCGCTGGTGGGAGGCAATAGAACATGCACTATCTTGACAATGCGGCAACGACGCTGGTTGACCCGCAGCTGGCAAAGATCTGTTATGAAACCATGACGACGGTGTTTGGCAACCCGTCTTCACTGTACAAACCCGGCATGCAGGCCGAGCGCGCGGTCGATCGTGCCCGCGCACAAGTGGCGGCGACCCTTGGGGTCACCGCTGCCGAGATCACCTTTACGGCCTGCGGGTCGGAGAGTGACAACATTGCCCTGCAAGGCGCTGCCGAACGCACCGAAAAATGGGCAAAAAATATTGTGGCCACCGGCTACGAGCACCCGGCAGTGGCCCGCACGCTGGAACTGCTGGGCCGCCGCGGTTGGGAGATCCGCTTTGTGCACCCCAAACCGGACGGCAAAATGGACGAAGCAGAATTCCTCAGCGCCATTGACCGCGAGACCGGCGTTGTCACTTTTATGTTTGTCAACAACGAAATCGGCACCCTGCTGGACCCTGTGACACTGAGCAAAAAAATACGCGCGATTAACCACCGGGCTTCCATTCATGTAGATGGCGTGCAGGGCTGGTGCAAGCACCCGCTGAAGCTGCTGGGCAGCGAGGTGGACAGTTTTGCACTTTCCGGCCACAAAATGCACTGCCCCAAAGGCATTGGCGCGCTGTATCTGCGCAAAAACTATAAAATTGGGCCGGTGTTTGGCGGCGGCGGGCAAGAGCGCGGCCTGCGCCCCGGCACCGAAAATGTGCCCTACATCGTCACGCTGGGCGCGGCGGCTGAAACCTATGGCAAAACCATTTTGCCCCGCCTTGCGGCGGCACAGCAGCTAAACCTGCAACTGCGCGAGGGGCTGGCAGCGCTGCCGGGTGTCGTGCTCAACTCCCCGGCAGAAGCATCGCCCTACGTCTGTAATTTTTCACTGCCGGGCGTGCGCAGCGAGACGATGCTGCACTATTTAGAGCAACAGGAAATTTATGTTTCCAGCGGGTCGGCCTGTTCAAAAGGGGCGGCCAGCCACACGCTGACGGCGATGGGCCTGCCAGCGCCCCGCATTGACGGCGCACTAAGGGTCAGCTTTTGCGACACTTCGTCACCGCAGGATGTCGACGCGCTGCTGGCGGGCCTGCGTGAGGGATTGACCACGCTACAACGCCGCTGAATATGATTACACCGCGCAAGCCTGCGCGTTAAAGGATGAAAAAGATGAAAGAACTGATTATGGCCTATCAGGGCGAAATGGCGCTGAAAGGCCTCAACCGCAAAACCTTTGAGCAAACGGTGATGAAAACCATGCGCCGCCGCCTTGCAGACCTTGGCAAGTTTAGCGTGTACGACGCGCAGAGCACCGTGTATATCGAGCCGAAAAGCGACGATATTGACATTGACGAAGCCTTTAGCCGTATGCAGAAAGTGTTTGGCATTGCCACATTGTCCCGCGCGGCGGTGTGCGCAAAAGATTTTGACGAGATCTGCCGCGTTGCGGTGGAGTATCTGGGGGCCGACCTGCAACAGGCGCATACCTTTAAAGTGGTGGCAAAGCGCAGCGATAAAACGTTCCCGATGGATTCGATGCAGCTTGCCTGCGAACTGGGTGCGGTATTGCTTGAAAAATTCCCCCACCTCACCGTCGATGTGAAAAAACCGGAGTACAAAGTGTTTGTTGAAGTGCGTGATTACGCTGCCTATGTGCACCCGGACAAAGTGCGCGGTGCGGGCGGTATGCCCACCGCAACATCCGGCAAGGCCAGCGTGATGCTGTCGGGCGGCATTGATTCCCCCGTCGCGGCGTGGATGATGGCCAAGCGCGGCCTGTCGCTGCAAGGCATCCATTTTGCAAGCCCCCCTTACACCAGCGAGCGAGCCAAACAAAAGGTGGTCGACCTTGCGTACCGCCTGTTGCCGTGGACGGGGCACTTTAAACTATTTGTGGTGCCGTTTACCGAGCCGCAAGTGTATATCCGCGACCATGGGGTGCCGGTGCTGTTTACGGTGCTGATGCGCCGCAGCATGATGCGCGTGGCAGAGATTATCAGCAACCAGTACGGCGCCGAAGGGCTGATCACCGGCGAAAGCCTGGCACAGGTGGCAAGCCAAACGCTGCAAGCCCTTGCCTGTACCGATGCCGCCCAGTCACTGCCGGTGCTGCGCCCGCTGATCGGCATGGACAAAAGCGAGATCGTGGATATTGCGCGCAAGATAGACACCTATGACATCAGCATCCAGCCGTTTGAGGATTGCTGCACGATTTTTACCCCGCCACACCCCAAAACGCACCCCAATTTGCAGGAGATTTTGGCGGCAGAAGCGGCGATGCCACAGCTGGCCGAGCTGGAGCGGGCCGCTGCAGCCGGGGCGGAAAAAATAAATATTGAACAGGGTGCAACACAGGAATAAAGGAGCCAATATGAAGGCAGAACTGATTTTTGTCGGCACCGAGCTATTGCTCGGCGATATTTTAAACACCAACGCGCAGTATCTTTCCAAAGAGCTGGCGGCACTGGGCATTGTGGTGCACAGCCAAAGCGTGGTGGGTGACAATGCCGAGCGGCTGGCGACCTTGGTGGGGCAGGCAAAAGAGCGCAGCGACCTTTTGGTGTTTACCGGCGGCCTTGGCCCCACTGGAGACGATTTGACCAAAGAAACTGTTGCGCAGGTGTTTGGCGACGAGCTGGTGCTGGACGAGAGTGAGCTTGGCAAAATCAAAATGTATTTTGAGTGCCGGGGCAGCATGCCACACAACAACGAAAAGCAGGCAATGGTGCCAAAACACGGCGAAAAAATTGAAAACACCTGCGGTACCGCGCCCGGTGCGGTGTTTCACCAAAACGGCAAAACCGCCATTTTAATGCCGGGGCCGCCGCGTGAAATGCGTGCCATGTTTGAACATTCGGTGCGCGGTATTTTGCAGCAGATGGCGGGCGGGGCCATTGTGTCCACCATGTTGCATATTTTTGGCGTCGGTGAAAGTGCGCTGGAAGAACTGGTGCCGGATTTAATCGACGGCGAAAACCCCACCGGTGCGCTGTATGCCAAAGAGGGCGAAGTGGCCGTGCGGGTGACGGCGCGTGCAGACACCACGCAGCAGGCCGAAGCGCTGCGCGACGAACTGGTGCAGAAGTTTCGCGACCGGTTGGGCGATTTGATCTACAGCGAGCAGGAGGACGGCACGCTGGAGGGCACGGTGGTGCCGCTGCTGGCGGCGCGCCGCCAGCGGGTCGCCACCGCAGAAAGCTGCACCGGTGGGTTATTGGCACAGCGTATCACGTCAGTGCCCGGTGCGTCAGAAATATTCGATTTTGGTGCGGTGACCTATGCCGCCGCCGCAAAGCGGCACATTTTGGGGGTCAAACCCGCGTCGATTAAAAAATACAGCGTTTACAGCAGTGTCGTTGCAGCCGAAATGGCGCTTGGCGTGCAGAAAGCCGGCAGGGCAGGTTATGGTGTCGGCATCACCGGCATTGCCGGGCCGGACGGCGGCAGTGAGCAAAAACCGGTCGGCACGGTGTACGTGGCGGTTGCGTTTGACCACAAGGTCTGGGTCAAGCGCCTTGCGGTAGAACATTCTGCCCGGCAGCGCGTGCGCCGTATGGCAACGCAGACGGCGCTGGACATGCTGCGCCGCCTTGCGCTGGGGCTGCCGCTGCCCGACACCCGCTTGTTTGGCCGGCACGATGTGCAGGATTTTTAAGCAAAAGTAAAGAGGAACAGCCCCCTACAGCACAGGGCAAAGAGAGGCCCGGTTTTGCCGTTGCGGCAAGCAGGGCCTTTGGTTTATTAAAAAACGGGCAGTTTGCCAGAGAGGACCTCCACGTATGAAAAAGCTGCAATACAATTCGCCGGTCATTCTCAGTTTCTTTTTGCTTTCTCTGCTTTCGTTGGCACTGGGCAGGGCTACAAACGGGTGGACAACGCTGCACCTGTTTTCGGTCTACCGTGCCCCGCTCAGCGACCCGCTGTTTTATCTGCGGCTGTTTGGGCATGTGCTGGGGCACGCAAATTTTACGCATTTTTTGGGTAACATGCTGCTGCTGTTGGTCGTAGGCCCGCCGCTGGAAGAAAAGTACGGCAGCCATACGCTGTTGTTGGGCATGCTGCTCACTGCGCTGGTGTCCGGCGTGCTGCAATGCATCCTTTTCCCCGGGGTCGTACTGCTTGGGGCTTCCGGCTGCGTGTTCATGCTCATTATGCTCTCGTCACTTGCCGGTATGCAGGCGGGGCGCGTCCCGCTGACCTTGATTTTGGTGGCGGTGCTGTATCTCGGGCAGGAGGTCTACTCTATTTTATTTGTACAGGATAATGTCGCGAATTTTATGCATCTGGTGGGTGGCGCCTGCGGTACGGCATTTGGGTTTGCTGCGGCAAAAGCAAAATGAAAAGTGAACAAAATGCCCTTTTGTGCAAATTGCCGTTTGCACAGAAGGGCATTTGTTTTTAAAGAGAAATTTTGAAATTCGTTTTAACCTTACTGCCCTCAGGGCGCCTTATAAACAAATAAAAGGCGACGGTTGCAAGTTCAGGTAAAACGCCTGATGCGATGTGCCGCAGTAAAAAGCGAATGGCTGCAGCTTTTTTGTGGTTGCCGAGTCTTTTGTGTTTTACGACCCCAGGCTTAGCGACAAAGCCCTCTTGTGTTTTTGCTCAAGAGGGTTTTGTTATTGTTTTGCTGTGTGCGAAATGCACAAAATATAGAGGCTGATGCGACAAAAAGGCTGACAGAATGGAATGTCATTAGACATGGTTTACTATAAACTACGCTTTTTCTATTAAAAGACCACATTTCAACATGATTTCTTATTTTTTGACGGCGTTATCGACGGCGAATGAAAATTCTTGCGCTTTTTTGAAAGTGCTGCAGACAACTTTTTGGTTTTATGTGGCTATTTTTTCCTTTGAAAAAATGAAATTTTTTGACATTTTATTTGACGGCTGGATTGACGGCGAATATGGAACAGTTTATATGAATTTAGATGATTAATTTTTAACAAAAACGCCAAAGCAGTGTAAAAAGAATATCATTTTTGTATTGCTTGACAGTTTGTTGTGACTGATATATAATCGAAAACGTCGAAATATACAAATTTTGGTGGCAATCAGGTGTCGTGGTTTATAGTAAACCACGACATTAGTTGAGTATATATAACTTCTCAAGTATAGCACTCAGGTGGTAGTAAGGCATAGTATTATGTGCTGCATTTGAACAACCGAATTGCAAAGAAAAGGATGGCTGAAAATGAAAAAGTGGCTTGAAAACACAAGGATTTCCCACAAATTGCGCTTTGGCTTTTTATCGATCACATTTCTTGGTGTTCTCATTGGTATTGTTGGTGTCGTTGGGATGGTGCTATTGCTGAACAATGAAAAAACGACCTATAACAATACCACTCTGGGCCTACAGTATGCATCGGATGCCGAGTCTGCATTTGTGCGCGTGCGCAACAAGACCAAAGATTTGTATATTCGATACAGTCAGTATGGCAGCAAAGACCTTGACAGTTATGAGGCGGAAATTGAAAAACAGCTGATGATTGTGGATGAGTCGCTTTCTTCTTATACCGGTACGATTTCAGACGAGCAGGATCAGGCAAATTTTGATAAAGTCGACACCTTGTTTAAAGAGTATAAATCCGGCGTTGACACGATTCTTTCGGCAGTTAACGGGGGTAATACGGCGACATCGGTTCTTGCCAGTATGAACAATATGACCGATATGGCCAATAAAGCAGATGACGCATTCGATACCTTGTCAGCGCATATCACTGACGTATCGGTGCAGCAAATGAACAAAGACCAAATAACGGCATGGGCCTTAATGGGGATCGTTGCAGGAGTTGTGGTGTTGGCCCTTGTAGGAGCCATTTTGCTGGGGAACCGCATTTCGGATATGATTGCGCAACCGATCGAAATATTTGCCGCATTTGCAAAAATACTGGCGGTTGGCGATGTGGACGTTGGCAAAGTGACAACAGATAAGGACCGGTTGCTCGCAACGCGCAAAGACGAGATCGGCACGCTTGCTTCTTCGTTTGACAGCGTAATAGAAAGCACGACCCTGATGGCACAACAGACCAGCCGCGTTGCAAGCGGAGATTTGACCGTAGAGGTAACGGTGCGCTCGCAGGAGGACGTGCTTGGCCAGTCGTTACAGCAGCTGGTTGAAAAAATGCATGACATGGTGGCGGAGATCGCCGCTTCGGCAAATCAGGTGGACGCAGGTGCAAAGCAGGTGGCAGATTCCAGTGTGGCACTGTCGCAGGGTGCTACCGAGCAGGCAAGCTCCGTACAAGAACTGACGGCATCGCTGGAAGAAGTGACTGCACACACTACCCAAAACGCCGAAAATGCACGGCGCACCGATGAGCTGGCGCGCGGGATACAAAAGGATGCACAGACGAGCAGTGATCAGATGAAACAAATGCTCAAAGCGATGGTCGAGATCAACGGTGCGTCCGACAACATTGGCAAAATCATCAAGGTCATTGAGGACATTGCGTTCCAGACGAATATCCTTGCGCTGAATGCCGCGGTAGAAGCAGCACGCGCCGGGGAGCACGGCAAAGGCTTTGCCGTGGTGGCAGAAGAGGTGCGCAACCTCGCGGGACAATCTGCAAAGGCGGCAAACGAGACCTCACAATTGATCGAAAGCTCGATGCAGAAGGTAGATGACGGCACAAAGATCGCAGATGATACCGCGGAGTCCTTGTACAAAATCGTCAATGGTATTGGCCAGGCATCCGAGCTGATCGACGCGATCGCCACCGCTACCAATGAACAGGCGGCGGCACTAGAGCAGATCAACCAAGGTGTGATGCAGATTTCAGATGTTGTGCAAAACACCGCAGCGGCAGCAGAGGAATCTGCGGCGGCAAGCGAAGAACTGTCTGGTCAGGCAGACAGCTTAAAACTGGGAGTCAGCGCTTTTACATTGCGGCAAAACAATCTGGGTTCAGAGCGACAGGTTGAAAGCGCTTAAAATCAGATGCGGAATAGAAGTGAAAAATTTTACGGTTTCGCAGTTTCAGTAAAACAGGGGCACCCGGCGCCAGCTGTTTTTATAGGAGAATGCCAGCATGCAAGCTGATTTTTGCACCGAGATTGATCTGCCGCAGGAAATCCGCGGCCTGCCCCAAAACCTGATTTGCCATATGGTCAATGTCAGTATTTATGTACGGAAAATGTCGCAACTGATGGCAGAGTGTCAACATTTTTCTACAGACCCACAAGCGGCCCAATTTCCGCTTTTTGGGCGAGCGGCTTTTTACCACGACATCGGTAAAATATGGGTCCCGCGAGAAATTTTATTAAAGCCCGCGCGGTTGACCGATGAGGAAATGACGGAAATGCGCAGGCACCCCATTTATGGCCTGCGGCTTTTGGCGGCGTACCCTAAAGAAGAGGTGCCCGGCCTGCCGCAAGAGCTGATACCACTGATCCATGATGCGGTGGGTTATCACCACGAATGGTGGGATGGCAGCGGATACCCTTTTGGTTTGTGCGGGAAAGAGGCCCCGCTGATTGCCCGTGTGACGGCAATCTGCGACGCGTACGATGCGATCACCGGTACACGGGCCTACCGTACGGGCCAGCCGCACGAGGTGGCCTGTGCAGAGCTGAAACGGTGCTCCGGCACCCAGTTTGACCCGCGGCTGGTTAACATGTTTCTTGCACACGAGGCCGAGTTTACCGGCCTTGGCAGGCGTGTTTGCACCCAGACAGAAAAGAAATAAAAGAAAGCTGTTCCAAAGGGCCGCAAGGCATTGAAAGAATAACCGCTAAAACAAACTACGCGCAGCCCCTTTTTGGGGGTGGCGCGTAGTTTGTTAAGGCCGGTAATTGCAGATAGGTCATGCGCGTTTAGCCGCGAATGGCGTTGAGCAACAGCTTGCTGCGGCTGGCCGCTTCCGGCAGGTGCTCAAGGTCAATGCCCTTCGTGAGATAGCTGCCAATGCCCACGGCATAGGCGCCGTTTTCAAACCAGCTGCCGATGTTGGAGTAATCGACACCGTCGGTTGGCATGAACTCCAAAAACGGCAATGGGGCCTGTACGGCACGGATGAACTCCGGGTTGATCGAGCAGCCCGGAAACAGTTTGATCAAATCGCTGCCCGCAAGGTAACTTTGATACGCTTCGGTTGCGGTGGCAGCGCCCATGCTGCACAGCATATCCAGCTGTTTACAGGCGGCACCGACCTCGGGCAAAATGCAAGGGCTGGTCACAAAATCCGCCCCGCTTTCCCGCGCGGCCTTTGCCTGGTCGGCAGTCAGCACGGTGCCCGCGCCGACCAGGGTTGTCTCGCCAAATTCGGTTTTTAATTCGTGGATCAGGCGGGGGGCGTCTTTTACGGTAAAAGTGACCTCCAGCGCACCAATACCAGCAGATGCAACGGTATGGGCAACCGCTTTCGCAGTTTCAAAATCATCAAAACGAACCAAAGCCACACACCTGCCTTTCAGTGCAGCCATTGCTTCTTGTTTTGTCATCGTTTTCATTAGACAAATTCCTCGCTTTCCGGCGCAAGGTCAGTGGGAGCGAACGACCTTGTGCAAATCATGATAATGTTGCTATTATACACCCAAAAAGCGATAAGAAAAAGTGAAAAACTGTTTTTTTTACACAAAAAACAGGTGTTTTTGACCTTTTATTGACCCAAATGTGCAGACTTTTTGTCTACTGTATAAACAAGGCTTTTGAAGCAGAATAAAAAGTGTTATACTAAAACAAATCCCGGCCAAAGCAGAAAGGAATTTACAAATGCGTGTAAAAAAATCACTGGACCGCAGTAAATTGATCGCGGCAGCAATGGGCCAGTTGCCGTGCGACTTGACGATAGAGAACATCCGTTTTGTCAATGTGATGACGGGGGAGATTTACCCTGCCGAGGTTGATGTGCTGGATGGCATAGTGGTGCGGGTGCGCACAAAAGGTGAAAAGGCCCGCCAGATGAGCCGCCAAAGCTATGACGGCGCAAACCGCTACCTTGCGCCCGGTTGTATCGATATTCACATGCATGTGGAAAGCACCATGCTGACACCTGAAAATTTTGGCAAGGCGGCTATCTTGTGCGGCACGACCAGCGTGTTTGTAGACCCGCACGAAATCGCGAATGTGCTGGGCATCCCCGGCGTAAAATTTATGATCGACAATGCAAAGGCTTCGCCGGTGCGGCAGTTTAACCTTGCGTCCTCTTGCCTGCCGTCGGTGCCGGGTGCCGAGGGCAATGGTGCCGAGTTCGGCCCGAAAGAAATTGCACAGCTGCTGGACACCGAGGGTGTATACGGCATTGCTGAAGTGATGGACTTTTACAACGTGGTGCACGATTCAGCTAAAATGCACGGCATTTTAAAAGAGGGGCTAGACCGTGATGTGCTGATTCAGGGCCATGCGCCGAAGCTCAGCCCGGCGGAAATTGCCGCCTATGCGCTGGCCGGCCCCACCGATAACCACAGCCTGCGCGGCAGTGAAGAGGTGGCTGAAAACCTGCATGTCGGGCTGTACGCCCATTTGCAGGAGAGTTCGCTTTCGACGAACACGATGCCGCAACTGGTCGCCGGGCTGAAAGGGATGCGCTACACCGACCATGTTTGCCTGTGCAACGATGATGTGCACGCCAAAGACCTGCTGGAGACTGGGCATGTCAACCGGCTGATCAAGGCCGTGCTGCGCCAGGGGGTAGACCCGATGGACGCCCTGCGCTGGTCCACTTACAACTCGGCCCGCTCGGCCGGGGTAGAAGACATCGGTGCCATTGCGCCGGGTTTTGTAGCCGATATGCAGTTGCTGGACGAACTGGACGGGCGCGACCCGTATGCGGTGTTTTTTGAGGGTAAACTGGTCGCCGAAGCGGGGTACCTTGTGCAAGACACCCCGGCAGCGCCGCTGCCGGCAGCAGTGCTGGGCGGTACCGTGCGGGTGCAGGGCTTGCAAACCGATGTTGACCTTGCTTTGCCCGCACCGGCGTGGGCAAAAGACCATGTAAAAGTGGCGGTGCTGGATTACGATACCCCCACGGCCCGCAGTGACCTGTTTTACGAGACGTTGCCGGTGAAAGACGGGTTTGTCGACCTCACCGGGCGCGACGATTTGTGCTACATCACGGTGTGGAACCGGCACGGCAGCGGGGAGCACACGGTCTCTGTGTGCCGCAACCTGTATTTGAGAGAGGGCGCCATGGCAACGACGGTCTCGCACGACTGCCATAACCTGACCCTTTGTTACAAGACCCCGCGGGACGGGTTTGCGGCTGCGCACGCCCTCATCGACTGTGGTGGCGGGTTTTGTACCGTGCGGCGCGGCACGGTGACCGGGCTGTTAAAACTGCCTGTCGCGGGGCTGATGAGCCTGCTGCCCTGCCAAGAGTTGGTGCCCGCAATCGCCGCGCAAGAGCAGGCGACCGACGAGATTTTTGAACGGCCGGGGTACATGATGAAATTGTCGCTCGTTTCACTGGCCTGTACGCAAAATGCCGTCATCACCGATAAAGGGCTGTTTGATGGCCGTACCCAGCAGTTTTACCAGCAGTTTATAAAAGAATAAGCCTGCGTCGCCCTGGGCGGCGCAAGGCCGTGCCCGCGGTGGCGGGCAGAGAAAGGAGTGTTTCAATATGTCTGAATCCGCACGAGTTTTGAAGTTGCAAAGAGAGTTTTTTTGCAGTGGGGCAACCCTGCCGGTAGAGGGGCGCAAGGTTGCCTTGCACCGTTTGCTGAACGCCGTGACGGCACGGGAGACAGAAATACTTGCCGCGCTGCAACAGGACCTTGGCAAAGCCCCAATGGAGGGGTACGTCACTGAGGTTGGCATCGTCAAGGCGGAAATTCGCACCGCGATGAAGCACTTGGCAGGCTGGGCACGCCCGCGCATGGTATCCACCCCGCTTACCCTGCTGCCGGCAGTGAGCAAAATTTACCCGGAGCCCTATGGTGTGGTGCTGGTGCAAAGCCCGTGGAACTACCCGTTTCAGCTTTGCATTGCCCCGGTTGCCGGCGCCCTTGCGGCGGGTAACTGTGTGATGGTGAAACCCAGCAGCAGCGCACCTGCCACGGCGGCGGTGATTGAAAAGCTGATTGGGGATGTATTTGAAGAGCGTTATGTGCATGTGCTGAAAGCCGGTGGTGACAGCCACGAGGAAATTTTGGCCGAAGCCTATGATTATATTATTTTTACCGGTTCTCAGCGGGTGGGCCGCGTGGTCATGGAGGCCGCGGCCAAGCACTTGACCCCGGTCACGCTGGAACTGGGCGGCAAAAGCCCCTGTATCGTAGAGGAAAGCGCCGATATCCCCCTTGCGGCCAAACGCATTGCATTTGGCAAGTTTCTCAATGCCGGGCAAACCTGTGTTGCCCCAGACCACGTTTTGGTGCAAAGCAGCATAAAAGAAGCCTTTGTGCGCGAGCTGACCGAGGCGATTTTGTCACTGTATGGGCCAGAGCCGCTGCACAGCCCAGACCTGCCCAAAATCATCAACGCGCATCACTTCAAACGGCTGGTCGGGCTGATTGAGGGGCAAAAGGTTGCCGCCGGTGGGGTGTGGGATGAAGAAAAACGCAAAATTGCACCGACTGTGCTGGTGGATGTGACCGACGACGCGCCGGTGATGCAGGACGAAATTTTTGGGCCGGTGCTGCCGGTACTGACCTTTAACACCCTGCAAGAGGTGGTAGAGCGCCAGCAGGCATTGCCAAAACCCTTGGCGCTTTACCTGTTTACCCGCAACCCCGCGGCAGAGCGTAAGATTACCGGCAGGATCAGCTATGGGGGCGGCTGCATCAACGACACGGTAATGCACCTTGCAAATGACAACCTGCCGTTTGGCGGGGTGGGGGCATCCGGCATGGGGGCTTACCACGGCAAAGCCAGCTTTGAAACGTTCAGCCATTACAAAAGCGTGCTGAAAAAAGCAAACATATTTGATTTGCCGCAGCGCTATGCCCCTTACACCCAAGAGGCGTTTGCGTTCATTAAAAAATTTATGAAATAAAATAGAGCATCAAGGCCATGCCGACAGCGGGCATGGCCTTGATGTATTAAAAGTGAGGGTATTCAGTTGGAACCGGTTTTTGAAAATGCTTATGTTTATACGATGGAAAACCTGAAAGAGACGGCAAAGCATTCGTTGGTGCAAAAGTACAAAATCACTTCAATTACGCTGGCGGCTCTGTGCTGCCTGATTGCAGGTTTGCTGCTGCTATTGCACGAATCGGTTGTATTGATTGCGGCGCTGCTCATCAGCGCTGTACTGGTGCTGGCCAAACTGTTCAGTTTGCCTGCAAAGCTGGCAAAGCAAGCCTATCGGCGCAACGAAGTCATGTACCAGGCACAGCCGCGCGTGGTGGTCGATTTTTTTGAAGATCAATTGCAGGTGTGCAATGAAGGCAGCCATGCAGTACTCCGGTTTACCTACGACAAAATCGTCCGCATTAAAAAAACAAAAAATCTTTATCTGTTCACTTTGCCGGAGCAGTTGATCGTCATGGTGCAAAAACAAAGCTTTGTCACCGGCCAGCCGGCAGATTTTGTGCCGTTTTTGAAGCAAAAGTGCCCCGGTGCCGCCCGGCGCCTGTAAGCAGTAAAATAGCGAGAATAAAACAAAAACAGCCAAGCAGTACAAAAGGCCTTGCCTTTTCATCCTGTTTGGCTGTTTTTTGTTTTTAAAAAGCATAACGGGTGCCCGCACCCCGTGGGCCCGTCAAACAACAGGGGCACTTGCGGTAGGGGCTTGCAGATGCGACCCGCTACATAAACCAAACCTGTTCGTTACTGGAAGAAACTGCGGCAGCCCCGGCAGAAAGTGCGGCCAGCACGTCTGCCTTGGTTTTAATCAGCCCCCCCGCGATGACCGGCAAATCAGGGTGCTGCTGCGCGATTTCGCCAATTGCGGCGGTCATTAACCCGGGCAGCAGTTCTACCATGTCGGGCTTGTTGGTCAAAAATTGCCGGTTGATATTGGCCTCCGCGATAGAATCCAGCAAAAAGAAGCGCTGCACCGTCAATAGCCCACGGCTGCGCGCGTGTTTCAGCAGCGACGGCTTTGTGGAGATGATGCCGTCCAGCTTCGTATTTTCAGCCAAAAAATCCACCGCAACATCTTTGGGTGCCAGCCCGTCGATCAAATCGATGTGCACGAAAACCAGTTTGTTGGCCTCTTTTAATTCCCGCACAATGTCACCGATGTTGCAAACGGTACCGAACAAAATAAAAAACACTTCACTGTCGCAGGTCATTGCTTTACGCATGCCCTCGCGGTCTTTCACGGCGGCAATAATAGGGGAGTTTCGCAAAATTTCCAGCATTTCCATTGGTGGTTCCACCCTTTCCTGCTGCCCTAAAACCACAAATTACCCTCAAAGCAGCGCTTGTCCTCATGCAGCCCGCTGACATACCAGCCGGTCTTGCCTTCTTTTTCTATTTCCGCACGCTGTAATTGCATTGTTTGCCCCAGCGGCAGCTCGGCACGGTAGTGCAGCACGGCCTTGCGAAACCCGTGTTCGCCCTGCAACAGCGCAACGGGCAGCGCGTCACACAAAATATCGCCGTAGTAGGTGTTGTTCAAGTGGCCGTTTTGGTCCACCCGCGAATAACATGCCATTGCAATACCCGCGGCGGTCAACTCTTCTGCCCGTGTGACGGAAACATCCTGTTCTTTGTCAAGCTGCAAGAAGAACGGCAGGTCCAGCCCTTCCGGCGCGTGGCGCAGTACCCGGCGGGTCGTGGTGTCGGCCAGTACCCAGCGGGAGTCCACTGCGGCGGCCAGCTTGCCGTCTTGCCCCAAAAAGCTGGTATAGCGGTTATAAAAGGCATGTGCGGGGGCACCGGGTTCGCTTACCAGCCGCAACACCTCGCGCGCGCAGATGTCGCGGTAGGTTTCAACACTCACTTTTACCAGCACAAAAGCGGCCCCAAAACCAAGCAGACGCTCGGTCGTGACCCCAAGCGCGTCGCAGTGGTCGGTGCCTACCTGCTGGGCTTCGCGAAGCAGGGCGCCCAAGGTCATCCGCCCGCAAAGGTCACATTTCGTGTGTTCCACAACAATTTCTTTCGTAAAGGTCTCCAGTTCCATGCTATTCGGCTTCCTTCCTTTTCCTTAGCAATATTATACCGGAAAATTCTGCCCTTCGCAAACATTGTGTGACAAAAAACAAGCCGCCCGGTAAACGGGCGGCTTGTGGTCAGTAATTACAGACGATTCTTTTTGAATAACAGGTAAGAGACCCCAATGGCAATCAGCCCGGATGGAATGACCAAAAAACCGACATTGCTGATGACGGACGGCACAAAGATGCACAGCAACGACATCAGAATGAACGGTAAGATGGCAATTTTAAGGCCTTTGACATAATATTTGCAGCCCAGTGCACCAAACAACGCGGCAACCACGTTGTTGAATGCCGGGACAAGCACCGGGTTTTCCAGCACCGGTGCCAGCGGCACCATCATCAACACCCCGGCGGCAATAACAATGGTGGTGGTCAGCGCACTGGCGGCAACCGAAAGGGTGGAGACAATTTCGTTTTCAGGGGTGCCGGCCTCTGTTTTGCAGATGTCGCGCGCGTTGACCGCACAGGGAACTTTCATGTTGGTGACATTGCCGGTGAGAAAAGTCAGATAACTTGCACCGGACCCCAGCATGGGTGCATAGATCAAAAACTCGACGATGGCGACCGGCAGATAAATCAGTGCCACCTGTGCAATGGCCTTGCCAAACGCGGGCATCGACGGCATTGCCCCCAGTGCCACGCCCATGGCAAACGGCACGCTGATCATCCAGATGATCGCGACGGTCAGCATGATACGGCCAAACCGGTGAATGCCGTTATTATAGGTTTCAAAAAACTCTGTTTTTTGTTGCTCGTTCATTTGTACTTTCCCCCCCTTATACCAGTGACACAACTACGGCGGCGGCCATACCGGCCAGCATGCTCACCGCAATGGAAAAGTTGTCAAGCCAGGCAATTTTGCGCTTTTCGGTAAAGTAATAAAAGACCCCCATCACCGCGGCGGCAACCAGCGCGGTGATAATGGGCACAATGTTTTTGTCGGCGGTAAACTGGCCAATATAGCTGCCAAGGTAAGCCGAAACAAGGCCGATAAACATGGCCAGGGTCAGCACATCGCCAAAATTGCGCCCGCCTTTGGTTTTCGTGGCTTTCTTTTCCGCCCCGTTCACCTTTTTCATATAGCGTTTGAGCAGGAAAATGCAGCAGAACAACCCCCAAATGATGCCGACTGTCATCACCAGCGCAATGGTGGTAAAGGCTTGCGGTGTCATTTCGCTGGCATTGAGGCCGGAAAGCCCAATGCTTTTAGAGGCCATATCGGCGACGTTGGTCTCGTACGGCAGAGCCCCCACCACAGACAGCCGCAGCCATGGCAGCGGCACCCCAAGGCTGCCGGACAGTGCAACGACCCCCAGCAAAATGCTGATACTGGGCAACAGGGTAAAGGTGATACTGCTGGTAACGGCCCGTTTGAGCTTGGTCTTATCCATGCCAAGGGCCAGCCCTGCGCGGTAACTTTTGAGCATAAAAACAATACACATTGCCACGACAAACACAATGACGCTGCCGCAAATCAGGTAGATTGCCGGTGAATTGAGCTGCTGTAGAACACTCATCAATAAATCCTCCCCACGATGCAAACCAAAGACAGATGTACGCTTTGGCAACACAAAAAATTAAAATATCTGTTACAGTATAGCATAGCACCCCAGAAAAAGGAACAAGGTTTGGGCGGGTTTCTTTATTTATGGTATAAGCTGCCGAACTGCTTGCGCTGCATTTTAAAATGCGGTAAAGTAATAGGCGTATAAAGCTTCGCAGTGAGGGGTTGCCGGCAGTTTTGCCTCGGCAAAAAAGGAGAAACGCAAATGAATATCAGTTTGTTCGATGTGCTGGGCCCGGTGATGATTGGGCCGTCTTCGTCCCACACGGCAGGTGCGGCAAAGCTGGCACGTGTTGCCCGCACGATCGTGGAAAAGCCGTTTCATCTGGTGACGTTCGGCTTGTATGGCTCTTTTGCAAAAACCGGGATAGGGCACGGCACACGGCAGGCGCTACTGGCCGGGGCAATGGGGTTTAAAGAGGATGATGAGCGCATTAAAACCATTGAAACGCTGGCAAAGCAGGAGGGGCTGGAATACGAGTTTTATGAGGCGGAGTTGGATGGTGCCCATGAAAACACCGCAGTGATCACCTTTTACTGTGATGACGGCAGCAAGATGCGGGTCATCGGCTGCTCCATTGGGGGCGGGCGCATCCGCATCACCGAGCTGGATGGCCTTGCATCAGACATCACCGCGGAATCGCCCACGTTGCTGATCACCCAAAACGACAAGCCCGGCGTGATCGGCGCGGTCAGCGGGTTGCTGGCGGAGTGCGGGCTGAATATTGCCGTGATGCGCGTGTCGCGGGTGGCGCGTGGAGAGCTTGCCAACTGCGTGATCGAGACCGACGGGCGCATCAGTGCCGAGGTGGTGCGCCAGCTTGAAAAAATACCGAACGTGCGCAGTGTGCGCGCCATTAATATTTGACCGACAGCAGAAAGGGACATTTAACATGTATAATACCATAGAAGAACTGCTGGAGCGGCAGCGGCGCACCGGAACCCCACTGCACCGCATTATTTTGCAAAACGAAATGAACCTTGCGGGTATTAGCGAAAAAGAGGTGTATACCCGGCTGAAAAAGCGGTATGAGGTGATGGTGGCCAGCGCAAAAAAAGCACTGTTTCAGCCGCAGAACATGGTACTGGGGCTCATTGAGGGGCAGGCCAGTTGCCAGCAACTGTATGCGGGCAAACAGAGCATCTGCGGACCATTTCTCAACGAGCTGATGGCGATGGCACTGTCCGGCAGCGAAGTGAACGCCTCTATGGGGCGCATCTGTGCGGCCCCCACAGCGGGCAGCAGTGGTATTTTACCGGCGGTGCTGCTGTCGGTGTCCAAGCGCTATGGCTCCAGTGAGCATGAAATCCTTTCGGCCCTGCTAATCGCCGCGGGGTTTGGTGCCGTCATCACCAAAAATGCAACGGTGTCGGGCGCAGAGGGTGGTTGTCAGGCAGAATGTGGCGCGGCGGCCGGTATGGCTGCCGCTGCCGCGGTGACATTGGCCGGTGGCGACGGTGAAATGGCTGCCAACGCCTGTGGCATTGCGCTGATGAATGTGATGGGGCTGGTGTGCGACCCGGTGGCCGGGTTGGTACAACTGCCTTGCAGTTACCGCAATGCCTCGGGTGCGGTAAATGCGGTGCTATCGGCAGATTTAGCACTGGCAGGCCAGCGCACAATGATCCCGGTGGACCAGTGCATTGATGCGATGTACCGTGTGGGCAAAAAATTGCCGGGCGAGTTGCGCGAGACGGCATTGGGCGGCATTGCCACCCAGCCTGCGGGCAAAGAGTACGCAAAACAGCTGCAAGTGTTGACCAGCGGTAAAAAAGAGGGGTAAGCCCCGGTGCGCGGCGCGTTTTGCTGCCACAATAACGCCAATAGAGGTGGCCGCCGCGGCACCCCCCGTCAATGAAACAAAGCGGCTAAAAAAAGAACACAACACAAAGCGGCCTGCACCAGTGCAGGCCGCTTTGTGTTGTGTTTTGATAAAATTCAAATAATAGAAAAGTTATGCGGCATCCGGCAGGGCAGTTGCCTCCGGGGGTGGGGTTTGCGCCGGGGCAGACTGCGGGGTTTCACCGGGGTAAAAGTCGACCCGCTGTGTCAGTTCGGCCGTCGTTTCATGCAGGGCAAAGCTGCCGGTCAAATCCAAATGGGCATAGGCACCGGTGTTTCCGTCTTCATCCTCTGAATTCCAGCTGAAGTACAGGTTGTCCGGCTTTAGGCCGCCGGCAAGCAAATCATCCCGCAGCGCACTGCAAGCGGTGGCAAAGCTTGCGGCATCGGCATAAGGCCCGCGCAAGTCGATAGAAATATCCACAGTATCTCCGCCCGACAGCTCTTCCAGTGTTACTTCTCTGGGGCGGCGCCAATCGGCAAGAGTGACATTGGAATACGAGTCGTAAACCACCTCGTCGTCTTTTAAAACAGAATAGACCTTTTCTTCCAAGTCTTTTGAAAGCCGCTGTTCGGCGTTATGCTTTTCCGGGCCAAAGTAGGTGACAAAATAGGGGATGGTGGAGAGGCCCAAAGCGCTGAACACCAGTACGATACATAAAAAGAACGACAGAAAGTCATACTTGATGGGGACGTCGCTGCCGGCAAAATTGCTGGCGACAACCTCAATGCCGAGGAAAATTAAAATCAGCGGGCAAAGCTTAAAGGCAATGGTCAAATCGAAAGACGGCCAAAGCAGGGAAGCACCAATGGCAAGGCCGGTCAAAACCAAGGCAAGCCCGGCGGTTAAGGTGCCAACCCGGCGGGGGCGGGGCGGCTTGGGCTGGGGTGTGCCAGCAGTTTGCTGTGGTGCCTGCTGTGCGGTATCTGCCATTTTACTCTTCCCCCTTAAACTCTACAAAATCATCCGGCTGTGCCTTTTTGCGCCCGCCGCGCATCAGCCGCATGCCAAACAAAATCAGCAAAATAGCGACTGCAAGGGTGGGCAGGTTGCTGGCAATGCGCCACAGCCAGTTCAGGTCGTACGGCAGTGCATTCAGGAAATTCGCAAACAGCGAGAGGAAGAAACTGTTGTACAGGATATAAACACCGACGACGATCAGCCCAATGCCCAATGCAAGGTGATAGCGCTTGGCAACCTCCTGCGCGCCTACGCGGCTACGCAGTTCTGGTGGCACAATAAAATCATCCGGTTTGGCCGCGCATTCCGCCGGTGTCATATTGCGAATGGCGAAAGCGTCAAAAAAGGCAAAGAACCAGATGACCGGCAGCAAAATGCTAATAAACCACAAATCGAGGAAACCGGCTATGCCAAGCACGGTCACGAACGCGGTCATCAGCGAGGTGCCCCGCTTGGTATAGCCCAGATACATTTGCCCCGCACCGGGCCAGCAGGCAAAGATGAAAGTGAGGAAGGAACTCTTTTTCATTTGTTGGTCTCTCCTTTTTGTGTGAATGTAGCAAAGAAGCTTTCAACAGCATCCGAAATTTGCATATTCAGGGTCGTGGGTTTTTGTTCGTCATCCGCAAGATATTTGTTCTTCATTTCTTCTTTTGCTGAAACAATGCGGGTTTGCTCTTGCTCTAGCAGATAACTGCTGCGGTCAAAGTTTCCCTGTTGCAGCGGGGTACTGACGGCAGAAAATACGCCGGTCAGCCACAGGCCCAGTGCAAGGCAGGCGGCAAGGCCCACTTTGAGCCCTCGGTTAAAGAAAATAGCGTTGCGTCGTTTTTGAATGCGCTGCATTACCGGCTGGGTCACCGGGTGTTCGGGTTGCAGCAGTACGTCTTCGGTCAGTAGTGCGGCATATCGGCCACAGCAGCTGTCACAAAACGAAAGGTGCTCGGCTGCCTCAAGGCTTTGCAGCTCGTCGAGATTTCCGGCAATCAGCGAGTCTAACCCTTCTTCTGTGAAGTGGCCCGTTTCATTGTCAAACAGATTCACGAAAATCCTCCTTTCGGTGTCAGCTGCTTTTGCAGCAGCTGTTTAGCGCGGTAAAGCTGGGTGTGTACCGTTTTAGATGGTCGCCCCAGTTGCCTTGCAATTTCCTCCACCGGTTTCTGTTCTAAAAAATACAAAATAGAAACCTGTAAATAGGGTTCGCGCAGGCTGCGAATTACATCGGCAATTTCACCGGACATCACGGTGTCGACCACAATGTCCTCTGGTGGCGGGGTGGCATATTGGCTATATTGCACGTCCTCGTCGTCATCCGTTAAGTTCACACGCCGGTTGTAAGCACTTTTTAAATAATCCTTGGCTTTGTTGGTGGCAATGCGGCACAGCCAGGGCTTTGCGGTTTCGGGCGTACAACTGTCGCGGTGAAGATAAGCGGAAAGAAAGGTGTCTTGCGTGAGATCCTCGGCAGTCTGTGGGTTTTTGGTCATCTGATAACACACAGTATATACCAGCCTTTGATATTGCTGTACCAGTTCTTCAAATGCTGTGTCCCGCACCGCCGCTTCACCGCCTTTCTGTGCATGTTACGACCGGGCCGGGAATGTTTCTTCAAAAAATAGCAAAAAAGTATGAAATCAAGTAAAATTGGCATACAGCCGGCGTTCTGCGCGCGTTTGCGGGTAAAAACAGAACACCGGAGACGGGGGGTACCCGTCTCCGGTGAAGCTGGTACCCGTCAACCCAACAGCATGCCCAGCCCGCCAAACAGCCCGGCAGAAAGGGCACCCATAATGATGCCGGCAGTCAGCACGCCGCACATCACGGCAAACACGCTGGGCCAGAAATCCATATCCAGCAGGGTGGCGGCAAGGCTGCCTGTCCAGGCGCCGGTGCCCGGCAAGGGGATCGCCACAAACAAAAACAGGGCAAAATACAACCCGCGCCCGGCTTTTTGCTGCATTTTGTCGCCGGCTTTCATGCCTTTATCATAAATGGCCTGAAAAAACCGGCCAAGCTTGCCGGGCAGCTTGCAGCACCACAAAAGCACCTGTTTGCTGAACAGAATAATCACCGGCACCGGCAACATGTTGCCCACAATGGCAACAAGGTAAGTGCCCAGCAGCGGCAGGCCGCTGGCCACGCCAACGGGGATCGCGCCGCGCAGCTCGACAAGCGGCACCATGGAAATAAAAAAGACCCAGAAATATTTTTGAAACAGCGCCAGCATGGTAAAACCTCGTGTTCGTAGAATTTGCCCCGGCGCGCAGCCGGGAAACAAAGACAGTATACCCTATTTTGGGGCACAGAGCAAATACATTTTAGCGGTTGCACCGGCTTGGGGCCGGGGCATGGTGCAAGGGCAAAAGCCATGTGGTATACCTTGCAGAGGGTAGGCCGTTTGGATATAATAAGGGGACGACGGCACAAAAGTTTGTACTGATGCAATAATTATGTACAATTGTTGCCGTCTGAAAAATGCAGATGAAATACAGGATAATCCATTTTCATTTGTGCCACGGTGGGGTACAATAAAGAAAACACAGTAATCCTTAAGGGAGGGTTTAAAATGGCAGTACTGGTAAGCGGTGGTGCAGGCTATATTGGGTCACACACCTGCCTTGCACTGATTGAGGCGGGTTTTGATGTTTTGGTTGCAGACAACCTTGTAAATTCGTGTGAAGAAGCGGTGGTGCGCACTAGGCGGCTGGCGGGCAAAGAGTTTGAGTTTGTAAATATCAACCTCTGCGACGAGCAGGCAACCGAAGCGCTGTTCAGCGTGCACCCCGAAATTGATGCGGTCATTCATTTTGCCGGGCTGAAAGCGGTGGGCGAAAGTGTTGCAAAGCCGCTGGAGTATTACGACAACAACATCACTTCAACTTTAGTGCTGCTGAAAGCCATGCGTCGCCACGGGGTAAAGCAGTTTGTATTCTCCTCTTCCGCCACCGTATACGGCGACCCGCACACCGTGCCGATTACGGAGGACTTCCCGCTGTCGGCGACAAACCCCTATGGGCAGACAAAACTGATGATCGAGCAGATGCTGCGTGACATTCAAAAGGCAGACCCGGCGCTGAATGTCGCCCTGCTGCGCTATTTTAACCCCATTGGGGCACACCCGTCCGGCATGATCGGCGAAGACCCCGCGGGCATCCCCAACAACTTGGTGCCCTACATTGCACAGGTTGCGGTGGGCAAGCTGAAACAAGTCAGCATATTTGGGGATGATTACAACACACCGGACGGCACCGGCGTGCGCGATTATATCCACGTGATGGACCTTGCAAGCGGGCATGTGGCTGCGCTGCGCAAGCTGGCAAAGACCCCCGGCCTTGTCACCTACAATCTGGGCACCGGGCACGGCTATTCGGTGCTGGATGTGATCCGCGCATACGAAAAGGCCTGCGGCAAAACCCTGCCGTATGTCATTGCACCGCGCCGCCCCGGTGACATTGCCGCCTGCTATGCCGACCCGGCAAAAGCAACCGCAGAACTGGGCTGGCAGGCAAAGTACGGCATTGAAGAGATGTGCCGCGATTCGTGGAACTGGCAGTCGAAAAACCCCAACGGATACCGGGAATAACTGTATTGGCTGTAAAAATGACAGAGTAAACAAACCTACCCCCGTGCCGGGCTGGCGCGGGGGTTTTGTTGTCGCAAAGCAATTGCTGTGGTAAAATTAGTCATAAGCTGCTTTGCGATTTACAGTAAAAGAGGTATAATAAGCGAAACACAGTACGAAAAGGAGTAAGCAGATGGACAAACCGACTCTCGTTGTAATGGCGGCAGGCATGGGCTCGCGCTATGGCGGGTTAAAGCAGATCGACCCGGTGGGGCCGGGGGGCGAAGTGATCGTGGATTATTCGCTGTACGATGCGCGCCGGGCCGGCTTTGAAAAGGTCGTTTTTGTGATCAAAAAAGAAAATGAGGCGGATTTTAAACAGGTGATCGGGCAAAGGGTATCCCCCTATTTGCAGCTTGTGTATGTGTCGCAGCAGCTTGACGATTTGCCCGCAGGCTTTGCTGTGCCGGACGGGCGCCAAAAGCCGTGGGGCACCGCGCACGCCGTACTGGCCGCGCGCGGGGTCGTTGATGGGCCGTTTGCCGTCATCAACGCCGATGATTACTATGGGCGTGAGGCGTTTGAGCAGATTTTTGCCTACCTGTCCACCCACCCGGACACCGACCGCTACCAGTATGCGATGGTCGGTTACCACCTGCGCAATACTTTAACGGAAAACGGGCATGTTGCCCGCGGGGTATGCGAAGTGAATACGGCCGGGGTGTTGCAAAGTGTCACCGAGCACACGCAAATCTGCAAAGACGGTTTGGATGCCAAATTTACCGAGGATGACGGTAAGACTTGGCATCCGCTTGCCGGGGATGCGACGGTATCAATGAACCTGTGGGGATTTCAGAAAAGCTTTTTTGCGGAGGCACAGGCGGGCTTTGCCGAATTTTTGGCGGCAGCTCTGCCGCAAAACCCGCTGAAGGCCGAATATTATCTGCCCGGCGTGGTCAGCAGCCTGATTGCGCAGGGCAAAGCGCAGGTGCAGGTGCTGAAAAGCGCCGATAAGTGGTACGGTGTCACCTATAAAGAGGATAAACCTGCCGTAGAGCAGGCGGTGCGCGGGATGATTGCAAACGGGTTGTACCCGCAGCGGCTTTGGGCAGAGTAACCAGGCGGGTATCATCAAGAATGTTTTAATAAAAAAAGGGCGCGGCAAAAGCCGCGCCCTTTTTAGGCTTAAATTGAAGCCTTACGATGCTTTATACGCGCACCAGCTCGTACGCGCGGCTGCCAAGGCCGATTTTTTCAGCATGGGCAAGGCAGCTTTTCCAGTTGGTCTCTGGCGAAGTATTGGTAAAGTGGTCGTGGTGCTCGCAAAAATGCTCTTCGTGCATCTCGTCGTCCAGCAGCGAGCCCGGCATGACCGGCATTTTATTGCAGGCATCCGCGCAGGCCTGGTCCAGCGCGACGGGGTCAAAGCTGGCAAACATGCCCACGTCGGGGATGATGGGCGCGTCATTTTCGGCGTGGCAATCGCAGTACGGCGAAACATCCATCACCAAACTGATGTGAAACGCCGGGCGCCCATCCACAACGGCTTTGGAGTACTCGGCAATTTTTTTGTTCAGGTCGTCGTTGGCTGAAGAATTTTCGTTGTAGATCGCGTCAAAATTGCAAGCGCCAAGGCAGCGCCCGCAGCCCACGCATTTGCTGTGGTCAATCGAGGCTTTGCGCTGCTCATTAAACGAAATCGCCCCGTGCGCACAGTTTTTGGCGCAGGTGCGGCACCCCACACAGGTGTCCTGGTCCACACTGGGTTTGCCGGAGTTGTGCTGTTCCATTTTGCCGCCACGGCTGCCGCAGCCCATGCCGATGTTTTTCAAACAGCCGCCAAAGCCGGTGGCCTCGTGCCCCTTAAAATGAGAAAGTGAGATAAAGACATCCGCATCCATGATGGCGCGCCCGATTTTTGCGTTTTGCACCAGTTCGCCGCCCACCACCGGCACTTCAACGTCGTCGGTGCCTTTCAGCCCGTCGGCAATGATCACGTTGCAACCGGTCGAAAACGGGGAAAACCCGTTTTCATAAGCGGCGTCAATATGGTCCAGCGCATTTTTGCGGCGCCCCACGTACAGCGTGTTGCAATCGGTCAAAAACGGCTTGCCGCCCAGCTCTTTAATCACGTCCGCCACCGCTTTGGCGTAGTTGGGGCGCAAAAACGACAAGTTGCCCGGCTCGCCAAAATGAATTTTAATGGCGACCAGTTTGTTGTTCATGTCGATTTCGCCGATCCCGGCCCGGCGGATCAGTTTTTGCAGCTTCAGCAGCAAATTGGTCCCCGGCAGTGCCCGCAGGTCACTGTAAAATACTTTGGCTTTTTCCATACATCATTCTCCCTTGCTGTACGCCGCTTCCTGCGGCGTGTGTTTGGTACGGCCATACCCAAGTGTGCCGCCAGCATGCGCGGCGCACCCGGCGGTACAGGTTGCAGTTGCATTTGTGCCGCCGGGCTATTACAATAAATATAGACCTTAAAGTGTGGTTTAAGTCAAGGACATTTTTAGAAAAGGGGTAAAACAATGGGGTACAGCATTCGGCAAGTGGTGCAGCGCACGGGCATACCGGCCTCCACATTGCGGTTTTATGAGGCGAAGGGGCTGCTTGCCCCCGTGGGGCGCAACTGCAACGGTGTGCGCGAATATACGGATGCGGATTTGGAACGGCTGGGTTCGATTACCTGTTTGAAAAATACGCGCATGCCGATTGAAGAAATTCGCCGTTTTATGGAGCTTTGCGGCCAGGGAGACGGTACACTGCAAAAACGCCGTGAGATGGTGCGGGCGCAGCAGGCGGCGCTTGAAAAAAGAATTTATGAGTTGCAACAGTATAAAGAGCACATTGACAGCAAGCTGCGTTACTATGATATTGCCTGTGCGTCGGGCAGCGAAGCAGAGGCAAAACGGCGCTATTGCTGCGAAAAGCCAAAGGTAAAACGGGCCACTGTTGAAAAAAAGTCGATAGAAATTGTATAGATTAAATAAAATTATATAGTTTTAAAATTAATATACTGTATACTTGCCTAAAACGAGAAAACCAGATATAATAAAATCAGACCTGAAACCCAAAAGAGGAAACTGGTTTTAGCGCTGTTCCTCAGGCAAGGTGAGACGCAATGAGCAAAGAAGCAAAATGGCACGGTGCATGCGCAGATGCGATACCCAAGGCGCGGTTTTTAGAGATCAATGAACTCTCCTACACTTCACAGCGTCCCGAGAATGAGCTGACCCATACCTTTACTGAAATTTTTTATCAGGTATCCGGTGAGGGGCACACCGTGGTGGAAGGGGCCCCTGTGACATTGGCTGCGGGGGAACTGCTGCTTTTGAACCCCGGCATTCAGCACCGTATGCTGGCCATGCAAACCCCCAAAGCAAAAACATTACAGCTGCGCGCGGAGCATTTGTTATTCGATTTTGCGGGTAACGGGTTTGCGCGGTATGGAAACACAGACATCAATAATCATTTGCTTGGCTGTATGTATGGGATGCTGTATGAAACCGCAGAGAGGGCGCTGGGCTACGAAGTGGTGTGCGACCAGTTGCTCTCCATAGCGGTCATTCAACTGCTGCGGTTTACACGCTGCTCGCTGGCGATACTTGGCAGCGGCGGTTTGCCCGCACAGTGCAGCATGGTGCAGCAATATATCAGCAACCATTTTAAAGAGGATCTGAATCTCGACCAGCTTGCGAACCAATGCGGGCTCAATAAATTTTACCTGGTGCACTCCTTTAAAAAAGCAACCGGCACTACGCCAATCAATTATTTGAATCAGGTTCGGTTGCAGGAAGCGGAAAAATTATTGAGAACCACCGATTTGCCGGTGTCTAAAATTGCGCAGGATGTGGGGTTTTCGTCTCAAAATGGGTTTAGCCAAAGCTTTCGCCGCTTCAAAGGGGTATCGCCAATCCATTACCGGCAAGCGCAAAGGGTTGCAAAGACAACAACATAATAGGTGGTAAAAGACGGTCGTTTTTGCTTACCCCGTCTTTTTTTATTTGAAGTATCGGCGAAGATTGCGCGGCAGGGGATAATCTGCAATTTTTCTACAGTAAAACGGGTGTTACAAAAAATCTGTTTAGGTCTTCAAAATCTGTTGTGAGTGCAGGCAAGGCAAAAGCGTCATTGCTTGCGGGTGATAATCAAAGCGGCACACTCTTTTTTCTCATGAGTGGCGGCACAGAGGCTACCGATCCCCGTGCAGCGGCCGCGAAATTTGATATCCTTGCGAGGTGAATTTTTTTTGGTGGTGGCAACATCAAGGTCGAATCTGCTGGTTTATGCAAGCATTTTGCTATGTCAGCTGGCTTTTACTCGTTATAAGGTCGGCTGTTTTAACGTGCAAGGGCGGCTTGGGTTGTAATTTTTCTGTACACCGTATCGTTTTCTGGATAAGATCACTTGTAAATGACCGCACAAATGGAGGATTGACGATGCACCGCACCGCGACAGCAACAAACGGCACTGTTCTGCGCCCGAAAAACAGGTCGGCTTTGCGTATTGCCATTGGGAACGCCGGTTACGGTATGGCCCGCAGGCTAAGCTGGCTGCTGCATGCCGGCCGTTTTGCCCGGCAACAGGTGCCGCCGCTGCCTTTTTTACAGTTTGCGCACCACACACCGCTGCTGCGCAAGCTGAAAGATGTTGATATGAAGTACCAATACAACAAAATCATCAACCTGCGCCTTGCCGTAAAAAAACTAAATGGGGTGGTGGTACGCCCGGGCGAAACCTTGAGTTATTGGCGCTTGATTGGCAAGCCGACCCGCCGGGCCGGGTATGTGGATGGCATGATCCTGCGTGGGGGCAGGGTTTGCAGCGGGGTCGGCGGCGGGCTGTGCCAGCTTTCCAACCTGATTTTTTGGATGACCTTGCACACGCCGCTCACGGTGACCGAACGCCACCGGCATGGGTACGACGTATTTCCCGACGCAAACCGCACCCAGCCGTTCGGCAGCGGGGCCACCTGCTTTTACCCGCATGGGGATCTGATGATACAAAACAACACAGAGGAGGCGTTTCAGCTTGTCGTGTGGGTGGGGGAAGAGTACCTGTATGGAGAATGGCGCGCCATGTCACCGCCGGCGGTAGAATACCGCATTATAGAGCGCGCGCACCGCATGCAGCTGGAGCCATGGGGCGGGTATAGCCGGCACAACGAGCTGTGGCGTGAAACTATTGCCGAGGGGCGGCGGGTAAGTGAAGAACTTGTCGTGCACAATGACGCGATCATGATGTACGCGCCATTTTTGCCTCAGGCACCCACAAAAGAAAAACAGGATTGAACGAGCCCCCGCACAGCATGTGCCGTGCGGGGGCTCGTTTTCTGTGTGGTCAATCAACGGAAAGCGGTAAATTTTTTACAAAATCAGCAAGGCAGGTGTCCCAGTAGGCCCAGCCATGCCCACCGTGCCCGTCTGCAAACACAGTGGTAAACCCGGCATCATCCAAGGCGTTTTTCAGCCGCACATTCATGTCGTAGTTCGGCCCGTCCTCCAGTGCGCAGTAAAAAAATGCTTTCGGCTTTTTTTCGGCATCCCGCCCGCGCGCTGCCAGTAAGTACAAATCATCGTCACTGCCAGCCACTTTGTCCGACCCGCCAAAAATTAAATCGTACCGGATAAAGTTGACCCCCATTTTTTCAAGGCGGGGCTCCAGTTCACCGGGGTCTACCGCCCCGGAAAGGTTGCCAAAGGCGGCATAGCGGTCCGGGTAGGTCAGTGCGCATTTTGCGGCCCCGTAGCCGCCCATAGAGGGCCCCGCGATAAAGCGGTCGCACCCACGTTTAGAAACGGGGAAGGTGCTTTCAATAAACAGCGGCAGCTCTTGCGTGATAAAATCAAAATAGGGCAGGCCGTACTTTGCATTGGCATAAAACCCGTTTTGCCCGTTTGGCATGACGACCGCGATGCCCTTTTGCGCGGCATACCGCTCAATACCGGTTTCGCGTATCCAAGCAGTGGCATCGTCCAGTGCGCCGTGCAGCAGGTACAGCACCGGCCAGTGCTGGCCGCGGGGGTAAATTTCATCCCAGTCGGCTTTCAGGCAGTCCCAGTCCGACAGGGTGGGCAACAACACCTCTACCGGTACATGGCTTTTGAGCGTTTTTGAGAAAAAATTGCACTGACAATAGATCATGAGCGACCACCTTTTCCTTTTCAAATGATGTGGTTTTTATGTTACAGCTAAGACCTGTGCTTTCTGTGTCTTAAAATAAAAGCACTTTTACTATACCTGAAACGGGTAAAAAAGAAAAGATGAGACAAGTTTATAAAAACATGCATAATCGCTGCGTTGTAAATCAAAATATGAAATGATAGAATAATATAAATGTAAGATATTGGAGGAGGGCAAAAAATGGCTTACAGCGTTCAGGCATCCAGTGCGGCGTTTGACTATATCACCAGCAAAATCAAAAGTAAGGAATGGGCCCCCGGTACCAAAATCTCCACAGAAGCGCAGCTTTGCGCGCAACTTGGCATCAGCCGCATTGCCGTGCGGCAGGCAATTGAAAAACTCAGCGCATTATCGGTGCTGCGCAAAGTGCAGGGCTCCGGTACCTATGTGGAAAAATTTGAAAATGTTTCCCTGACCGGCATGCAATATTACCCGCCAACGCGCGACAATATGCGCATGGTGCTCGAATTTCGCATGATGTTCGATTCATACAATGTCGCATTATTTTTAGAAAAGTGCGACGAGCGCGACGTGCAGCGCCTGGAGCGCAACTACCGGCAGATGTGTGATGCCGAGGGCAACCACCCCCGATTTCGGAAACTGGACGATGAGTTTCACAGCCTGATCGCGCAGGGCACAAAAAACGCAATTATCTTTCAGACCGACAAAATGCTCAGCGACATTTTGGGCGGCTATAAAGAGGCCAATTACCGCAACTTTGGGGTACAAAATGCGGTGGAGTACCACGGCGTGATGATGCGGTGCATCAAGGCGCGGGATGCGCGACTTGCCGAACGGTATTCACGTGAACACATTGAAAGATTGCTGAAAGCTTTACGGGAAACCACCGAAGAAGAGTTCTTAGCGGCAGTCGGGCAGCCATAAAACTGTATTTTTAACCCTATGGCACACGTGTCCAGGTGTGCCATAGGGTTATTTTTTGCAATATTTTTGAGACATAGAAAAAGAACTTTACAACGATTGGTAAGGCGTGATAGGATGAATATCACCCAGGGCGGTACGGCGGCGGTGCGGCGATGGGAATACAAAGGAAAAGTATAAGGTGAATTGTGGAACAGAAGAACCGCTTTTTTGTAAAGGATAAAGTGTTTTACCGCTCGCTTGCGGCAATTGCCGTGCCGATTGCATTGCAGAATATCATCAGTTTTGGTGTGAACATCATGGACAGCGTAATGCTGGGCAGCCTTGGGGACGTTGCTATTTCGGGTGCTTCGCTGGGGGGCCAGCCTTTCTTTATTTTAATGATGTTCAGCTTTGGCATTTCCTCTGGTGGTGGGGTGTTGATCGCCCAATATTGGGGCAAAAAAAACTTAGGGGCAGTTCGCCGCATTTTAAGCATCTCCATGCGGCTGGTCATTTTGGTGTCGTTGTTATTTACTGCGCTTTCACTGCTTTTCCCCGTGCAGTTGATGTCGCTGTTTTCAGGTGAGACAGAAGTGGTGCAAGCGGCATCACGCTACCTGTTTGTCTTGTCATTCAGCTATCCGTTTTTTGCGATAGCCAGCAATTATATGATGAGCCTGCGCGCAGTCGAGCAGGTCAAAATTTCCGCTGTGATCTATGGCATCTCGTTTTTTATCAACATCTTTTTTAATTACTGCTTTATCTTTGGCAAGTTTGGCTTCCCCCGCATGGAGGTAGCCGGTGCGGCACTTGGTACGGTGATCGCCCGCGTATCAGAATTTATCATGGTCATGGTCTACATGAATTTCTTTGAAAAAAGGGTCGGGTTTCGGCTGCGTGACTTTAAAACATTTGACCGCACCCTGTTGCCCGACTATGTGCGCCATGCGCTGCCGGTGGTGGGCAACGAGGTGCTTTGGGGCTTTGGCACAGCAATCACCAACCTCATCATAGGGCGTATCGGCTCCAGCTTTGTGGCGGCCAGCAGCATTGCCAATGTCATGGGCCAGTTTTGCAATGTGTTCATCTTTGGCGTGGCAAATGCCGCTGCGGTGCTGACCGGCAAAGCCATTGGTGAGGGCCGGCGCGACCATGCCCAACAGGTTGCACAGACCCTTTGGGTGCTGTCGTTTGGGGTTGGGGCGGCCAGTTGCGTCATTTTGTTGTTGCTGCGCGGCCCGGTGCTTCAGATTTATAACGTATTGCCAGAGACGCGCACGATGGCGTTTGAAATTTTAACGGTGCTTGCGCTGCTGCAAATTTCACTTGCGCCGGATATGACCTGCATTGTGGGCATTCTGCGCGGTGGTGGTGATACCCATGTGGGGTTCTGGTTCGATTGCGGCGGCCTGTGGTTGATTGGCGTGCCGCTGGGGCTCATCACCGGGCTGGTGTTGCACCTGCCTGCACCCGTTGTATTTTTGTGCATGAAGCTTGATTCCCCGGTCAAATTGACCCTTAGCAGTGTGCGCATGTTCTCGAAACGCTGGATTCGCAACGTCACTCGTGCAGAATAAACAAAAATTTTAACACAGTTGGGCGAAATTTGTCGGAAAGTATTGACAATTTTGAGACAGGAACCTATACTATAAATATTGCAAAGCATCAATGCGCAGAAAGGTGTCTGCTATGCCCGACCGGTATGAGAATATCCCCTTAAAAAGGGCGCAAAACGGCGACGAGGTGGCATTGGCGGCACTGGTTGCGACTTATATGCCCTTGATTCGCAGAGTTGCCCGTGCGGCGGCAGGCCCCGGGTTTGATTTTGATGATGCGGTGCAAGAAGGTTATATTGGCTTATTTCAGGCAGTTAGAACTTATAAAGAAGACCGAAAAGCTTCTTTTGCTACTTATGCGACGGTTTGTGTACGCAATGCAATCGTTGCGGCCCGGCGGGCTGCCGGGCGAAAAAAGCATCAGGCCCTCACCGGCGCAGAGCCGCTGGAGGACCAGGTGACGGCCCCCGGGCCCGAAGAGCTGGCAATTTTAAGAGAACAAGTACACGAAGCGGTACACGATATCAATACCCGATTGTCCAGCTTTGAGAAACAGGCGTTGCTTCTCTCCATGCGCGGCCAAAGCTACACCGAGATCGCGGCAAAGCTGTCCAAAACACCGAAGGCGGTCGATAACGCCTTGGTTCGAGTACGTAGAAAACTCAAAGGAACCCCTTGAAGCGGTGTTCACTGGTCACAAAAGGCCTTGCGGCCTTTTGACATACGCCCCCTGTAGCTTAAAAAAGAGCGTTGGTCTTACCAAAGGTGTCGGTTTGAATCCTTCCGCGGGCAAAAATAACAATTCAGAGGAGAACGAAGCATGTATCAGGACAAAACATTGGTATGCAAGGATTGCGGCAGTGAATTCGTATTTACCGCCGGAGAGCAGGAGTTCTATGCAAGCCGCGGTTTTGAGAACGAGCCGCAGCGCTGCAAAAACTGCCGCGACGCTCGCAAAAACGGGGGCCGGGGCCAGCGCGAAATGTTCACCGCCACTTGCGCAAGCTGTGGCAAAGAAGCAAAGGTTCCCTTTAAACCCCGCGAGGATCGCCCGGTTTATTGCAGTGAGTGCTTTGCAAAGATGAAAGAATCCGAGAACGACTAAAAGCAGAACTGAAAATGCACCTCTTGCTGACGAAGAGGTGCATTTTTTTGTGCCATAAAACAGGGGGGGGCTAGCACCGGCAGTTTGCCGAAAAACAGTGCTGCGATTTGGCGGGTTTTGAGAAATCGGGCGTTTTTGTGGTAGCGCACTGTGAAACATGGTATGATAATGCTATCGTATTCGGCGGCTGCGCATGCAGCCGCCGAATGCCACCTTTACCGCTTTAAAAAAGGAGAACGACAAGACAATGGATGAAAAAGAATTGATTCGCCAGGCCCTTGCTGCAAGAGAAAAGGCATATACCCCTTATTCGCATTTTAAAGTGGGGGCAGCGTTGCTTGCCCAAAACGGTAAGGTCTATACCGGTTGCAATATTGAAAATGCAGCCTACACCCCCACCAGCTGTGCCGAGCGCACCGCACTGGTCAAAGCGGTCAGCGAGGGGGAACGCGGGTTTTCGGCAATTGCCATTGTGGGCAGCATGGAGGGGAAAACGAATACGCTTGTCACCGGGCCATGCGGCGTTTGCCGTCAGGCGCTGGCAGAATTTTGTACCCCGGATTTTGTGATACTGCTGGCCAAAAGCCCAGAGGATTATGTAAAGACCACGCTGGGCGAATTGTTGCCTTACGGCTTTGGGCCCGCGAATCTGGAACTCAATTAAAAGCGCAACAGAAAGGGAGCATACAATATGCGCATGTTTGATATCATTGCCAAAAAGCGTGACGGCGAAACGCTGCGCGCAGAGGAAATTCAGTTTGTCATTGAGGGGTACACCGGCGGCAGCATCCCGGATTACCAGATGTCCGCCTTTTTAATGGCGGCCTACCTCAACGGGCTTGACACGGTGGAAACCGCGACCCTGACCGACTTCATGGCGCAGTCCGGCGACATGGTGGACCTGTCCAGCATCAAAGGTGTTAAGGTGGATAAGCATTCTACCGGCGGCGTGGGGGATAAGACGACGCTGATCGTGGGGCCCATTGCGGCGGCCTGCGGGGTGAAAATTGCCAAAATGAGCGGGCGCGGCCTTGGCCACACCGGTGGCACCGTGGATAAGCTGGAGGCCATCCCCGGTTTTCGCACCACGCTGGGGCGCGACGAGTTTTTTGCGCAGGTGAACCGGCTGGGTATCAGCGTGATCGGCCAAAGCGGCAACCTTGCGCCCGCCGATAAAAAGATCTACGCGCTGCGCGATGTTACCGCCACGGTGGATTCTCTGCCGCTGATTGCAAGCAGCATTATGAGCAAAAAGCTGGCCGCCGGGGCAGATGCCATTCTGCTGGATGTCAAAACCGGCAGCGGCGCATTTATGAAAACAAAAGAGGACGCCATTGCACTGGCCGAGACCATGGTTGCCATTGGCGAGCACCACCACCGGCGCACCTCGGCACTGATCACCGATATGGATTTGCCGCTCGGCCTTGCCATTGGCAACAGCCTGGAGGTTGCCGAGTCGGTACAGACGTTGCAGGGCAAAGGACCCCAGGATTTGGAAGAGGTGTGCCTTGCCCTTGCCGCCAACATGGTACAGCTGGCAGACGGCGGCGCGTACGAGCAGTGCCTTGCCCGCGCACGCGAAGCGCTGCAAAGCGGTGCGGCACTGCAAAAGCTGCGGGATATGGTGGAGGCACAGGGCGGCGATGTTTCGGTCATCGACGACCCGGCCAATTTTGCGGCGGCCAAAGTGACCCATACCGTTACCGCGCCGCACAGTGGCTATATTTACAGTATGGACACTGAAAAAATCGGCATTTCGTCGGTGCTTTTGGGGGCCGGGCGCGAGCGCAAAGAGGACGCGATCGACTATGCGGCAGGCATCATCCTGCGGGCCAAAACCGGCGACTGGGTCGAACAGGGTGCCCCGCTTGCGGAGTTTTTTGCCGAAAGTGAAGAAAAGCTGGCCCCGGCGCAGCAGCTTTATTTACAGGCGGTGCAAATTTCAGACACAAAACCAACACTGCCGCCCCTTATTATGGCGAAAGTGGATGTTACCGGCGTGAGTGTGTGGTGACAACCGTTGCCCCGGCACGGCAAAAGGCAAATTGAAAGCGGCGGGCGGTGGCCTGCCGCTTTTTTTGGTGAAAACAGAAAATTAACTCCCTTGCATTTGCGATACCGCACAAAAAGTGCTATACTAATCCAACCGTAAAGGGGTCTGCCCGGCGGGAATGTGCAAAGCGGGAAGGTGCGTTATGAAATATCAGGTGGCTTACTTCGATTTGGATGGTACGCTGGTGGATTCTGCGCCGGGAATTTTGGGCTCTATGCAAAAAGCACTCGGGCATTTTGGAATCCACCCCACACTACAACAGTTGCGCCGCTACCTTGGCCCGCCGCTGCAACAGATGTTCGGTGACTTTTTGCCGCCGGAGCAGGTCGCAGAGGGGGTGCTCATCTACCGCCAGTACTATGTGGAGGGGGGCAGCCTGTTTGATGCACTGGTTTACGATGGCGTGCCGCAGGCGCTGGCCCGCCTGCAACAGGCGGGCGTGCAGCTTTGCCTTGCCACCGCAAAGCCCAAAGTAACGGCGCAGAAAGTGCTGGATCACTTTGACCTTGCACAATATTTCGCACAAGTTGGCGGCACGGTAGAAGAGGCGGGCATCTTGGATAAAACCGGGGTTATCCGCAATAATTTGCAGCACAGCACCTTTGCACCGGGGGCCCACTTGATGGTGGGTGACCGGCGCGATGATCTGCAGGGGGCCGCTGCTGCGGGCATTGATGCGCTGGGTGTGCTGTATGGGTATGGCAGCAGGGAAGAACTTGCGGCACAACCCCATAAGGCACTTTGCGATAGCCCCGATGCAGTGGCACAGTTTATTTTAATGCAGGGCTAAATAGTCAGGTTAGTCAGGAAAGCGATGTGTGGTAAAGTTGACGCAGAAGTATCAAAAACGCGGGCCGGGTTTTTTTGACCGGGCAGGGCGCTGGTTTCGCGGTTTATTTGCAATGGTGCGCAATTTTAAGCGCCTTACCCCGGCACAAAAGCGGCGCACCGTGCTGCTTTGTGCGGTGCCGGTTTTGGCAGTGGTTGTGCTGGTTGCCCTGCCGGTAAGTTTGCTGCTGGCCAGAGGCACCCCGCTGGTGGAATCACAACAGCAACAGCAGGCGGTGTATGAGCAGTCGGAATATGAGCGGGAGGCCGCTCAGTTTGCCGACCTGTTTTTGCCCAAAACAGACGATGCGGGGGAAGAATACCTGCAAGAAACACTGTTTGTGGGCGACTCCAACACGGTAAGGCTTGCAAACTTTGGCGAGATAGAAATGAACAGCATGGCGGCAGTGGTAGGTATGGGGGTACAAAGTGTACCCGGCAGTGCCTGCATCTGGTTTGCGGGGTACGATAACCCGGTCACCATGCCAAAAGCCGCCGCATTGCTACAGCCTCGCCGCATGATCGTGATGTTTGGCACCAACAACACCGATATGGACACGGACGATTTTGTCAAGGCCTATCAGGAGGCGCTGGACGCATTGCAGAAAGCCTATCCGTATGCCGACCTCATCATTGCCAGCATCCCGCCGGTAGGGGCCAATAAGCCCGATGCGGCGGCGACACAGAAAAAAGTGGATTCCTTTAACCTGGGCCTTGCAAAACTGGCTCAGCAAAAGGGGTACCAGTTTTTGAACAGTGTCGAGGTATTAAAAGACAATAACGGGTATATGAAGCCGGCCTATGTAGAAAATGATGGGCTGCACTTTACCGCAAAAGGCGCTTCGGTGTATATTGATTATGTGCGCACACATAGCTACATCACCGATGATACGCGCCCCACGCTGAAAGCACGGCCCACCCGCATCAACCCGCCGTTCACTGAAAGCTCGTCGCAGCCTGAGCAGGCACCCGCAGAGGCACCTGTGACAGCGACACCGTCCCCCACCCCGACCGCGACCCCGACAGCCAGCCCCACGGCCAGCCCGGCACCTACAGCGGCACCGACAGCAGCCCCGACACCGCCCCCGGCGCCGACAGCGGCCCCGCCCGCCGCCAGTGCGCCGCCCCCTGCATCGACGGGTGGGTCGTCAACGGCACCCAGTGCACCGGTGACGAGCAGTGCGGCACCCTCTTCCACTGTGCCGGCTGCCAGCAGCACAGCCAGCCCCGCGCCGTCAGCATCGGTGCCCGAATAAAAGAATGGTTTTAACTGCGACATAACGAAAGGGGATATCTCACATGAACTGCACGGTACTGGGCTGCGGCCGGTGGGGGTCGTTCCTTGCCTGTTTTCACAGCCGCAACCACAAGGTCGTTTTATGGGGGCGTAAAGGGTCCGACAGCTTTGAAACCCTGCGCAATACCCGGCAAAACGCCTACCTTACCCTGCCGCAGGAAGTTGAGCTGCAAGACGACCTTGGCCTTGCCCTTGCGGCAAGCGAAACGGTCATTATTTCTATTTCAGCACAGCATCTGCGTGAATTTGCCACCCGCATCAACACTTACCCGGTTGTCGGCAAAACCTTTATCCTGTGCATGAAAGGGCTGGAGGAAGCGAGCGGCAAACGCCTGACGCAGGTGATGCGCGAGTGCATCACGCAGCCCATTGGCCTTGCGGTATGGGTGGGCCCCGGCCATGTGCAGAGCTTTCTGTCCGGCATCCCCAACTGTATGGTCATCGACTCGGATGACCGCGAATTGACCGGGCGGATCGTGGAAGAATTTCAAAGCGAGTTGTTGCGCCTTTACATTGGCACCGATCTGATTGGTACCGAAATTGGTGCCGCTGCCAAAAACGTGATGGGCATTGCCGCGGGCTTTTTGGATGGCAAAGGCCTTTCCAGTTTAAAGGGCGCGCTGATGGCACGTGGCGCGCGGGAGATCGCGCGCCTGATTAGCGCCATGGGCGGCAACGAGCTTTCTGCTTACGGGCTGTGCCATTTGGGCGATTATGAGGCGACGTTGTTTAGCCCGCACAGCCATAATCGCAGTTACGGTGAAGCCATCGCCCGCGGGCAAAGTTACCCGCTGCTGGCAGAGGGGGTGCCCACCGCAAAAGCCCTTGTCGCGCTGGGCAAAAGCCATGGGGTGGAACTACCCATCTGCCAGACGGTCTGCGATGTCCTGTACACGGGTGCGTCAATGGAAGATGCTTTTCAAAAATTGTTTTTCCGCAGTACAAAAGAAGAATTTTATACTTGACCCGCGCCCGGCAAAAGTTACTTTGACGCGGTGGGCGAGGGTAGAAAAAACAGCCGGTTTTATGTGCAGTTTGTACATGCCGGCTGTTTGATTACCTGTACAGCGGTGCACCGGCCTACTTTAGCGGGCTTTGCAGGTTTCAGAAGCCCGGCGCAAGCGCTTTTTGTGCTTGGTTGTGGCACTGTGGCGCACACGGTTTTGATTGACACCCGGCGATAAATGGCCGATAATGGAAGAGACGCAAAGGAGGCGGACTATGGCGCGCTATCACTGTATCCTGATCGATCTAGACAACACTCTGCTTGATTTCGAGGCGGCCGAGGCGGCTGCACTTGCCACTACGTTGGAGCATTTTAATCTTCCGGCGGGCGAAGAGGCGACCACTCGGTATCACGAGATCAATGCGGGGCTTTGGGCCCAGTTTGAAAAGGGCGAAGTACGCAAAGAGCAACTGCAAGTGCAGCGTTTTGCAAAACTGCTTGCTGCCCTTGGTAAGCAGGGCAACCCCGCGCAGATCAATGATTATTATCTGGCACAGCTAGCCCAGAACGGCCAGGTACTGCCCGGTGCAGACGAATTTTTGCGGGATGTTGAAGATTATGTCACGATAGGCATTATCACGAACGGGATGCAAAAGGCACAAGCGGGCCGGCTTGCCGCCTCCGGGATCGGCGAATTTGCAGACGGCGTTTTCATCTCTGAAAAACTGGGTGTGGCAAAGCCGGACAAACGCTTTGTCAACATTGCGCTGGACAAGCTGGGTATTACGAACCGCAGCCGCGTGCTGGTCATTGGGGACAGCATTTCGGCAGATATCCGCTGTGGGCAGGCCGCGGGGCTGGACACCTGCTGGTTTAACTTTAAAGGCCTTGCGCAGGAGCAGGCCGGCAATGCGCCAACTTATACGGTGCGCGGTTATGAAGAGCTGAAAACGGTCATTCTGGAACAGGAGGAACTTGACCATGTCGGTGAAAAAAAGAGACATTCAGTTTAAATCCTCGGACGGGCAGACCATGGTAGCGGCGTATTTTTATGAAGACGATACCACGCCACCCAAAGCAGTGGTGCAAATTTCGCACGGGATGTGCGAGTACATTGGCCGGTATGACGGGTTTGCGGCTTACCTGTGTGGCCGCGGCTTTGCCGTGTGCGGCAATGACCATTTGGGCCATGGGGCCACCAGTACCCAAGAGACCGACGGCTTTTTTGGCCCCACGGGCAGCCGACGTTTCGTGCTGGAAGATTTGCACGAGATGAACCGCCTTGCGCACGAGCAGTACCCCGGTTTGCCGGTAGTATTGCTTGGCCACAGCATGGGCAGCTTTTTTGCGCGCGAATACGCTGCCCGCTGGCCGAAAACCATTGATGCGCTGCTGATCAGCGGCACCGGCGGGCCCAACCCGGTGGGCGGTATCGGCCTGGCGCTCACGTCGCTTTTAGGGGCGCTGCGCGGGCATACTTACCGGTCAAAATTTATCAATAAGCTTGCGTTTGGCGCTTACCTCAAAAAAATCCCGCAGCCCAATACCCCTTATGACTGGATTACCCGAGACGAGGAAATTGTGGCAAAATATGCGGCCGACCCCAAATGCACTTTTGTTTTCACCGTGGGCGGTTTTCACGAGCTGATGTCGATTTTAAAAGAGGTTTCCGGCCCTGCATGGGCGGCAAAACTGGACAAGCAAATGCCGGTGCTGCTGGCCTCCGGGGAGATGGACCCGGTGGGGGAATATGGCGAGGGTGTCAAAAAGGTGTACAACTGGTTGCAAGAGGCAGGGTTACAGCATGCAGAACTGCGGCTGTACCCCGGTGCGCGGCATGAGCTGATCAACGAGATCAACCGCGCCGAGCTGTGGCAGGAGCTTGCCGACTGGATGCAGCAACAGACAATGGGTGCCAATTAATACAAAAACGGGGCATTGTAGTGCTTTTTTGCTGCAATGCCTTTTCAAAAAAGCGAGAACATGGTAAACTGTATCTTGTTGTGTCGCCCCAAAAGGGCACGGCAGATTGCCAAATAGGAACGGAGTGCTTTTCAGGATGGAATTTCTTTCCCGGTTTGCACAATCTCTGGTTGGGCATCTTGGCGCGATGACCTACGTTGATGTTGTGAAAATGCTCGTGATGTGGCTGATCGGCGGCACGCTGATTTTCCTTGCCATTAAAAAAGATATGGAACCAACGCTGTTGCTGCCGATGGGCTTTGGCGCAATACTGGTCAACCTGCCGCTTTCCGGCGTGATCGACCAGTACATTGACCCGGTAACAGGCATTGCCGCAGAGCCCGGCGCGCTCAGTGAACTGTTCCGTGCGGGGATTGACAATGAGTTGTTTCCGCTGCTGCTCTTCATCGGCATCGGCGCCATGATCGACTTTGGCCCGTTGTTGCAAAACCCCAAGCTGCTGCTATTTGGTGCCGCCGCACAGTTTGGTATTTTCTTTACCGTTACGGCGGCGACCATGATGGGCTTTACACTGACCGACGCGGCATCGATTGGCATTATTGGTGCGGCAGATGGCCCGACCTCTATTTTTGTGGCGAATTATTACAGTACAAAATACATCGGTGCCATTATTGTGGCGGCATACAGCTATATGGCGTTGGTGCCCATCATTCAGCCGCCATTTATCAAGCTGGTCACCACAAAAAAAGAGCGTTTGATCCGCATGAAATACGAAGCAAAAAGCACCAGCAAAACGGTGCGCATTTTGTTCCCCATTGTGGTAACGGTCATTGCGGGCATCGTGGCGCCGCGCAGTGTGGCGCTGGTGGGCTTTTTAATGTTCGGCAACTTGCTGCGTGAGTGCGGGGTGTTGAACAGCCTTTCAGAGGCGGCGCAAAGTGTGCTGGCAAACTTGATTACGCTGTTGCTGGGTATTACGGTGGCCACTAAAATGCAGGCGGACCTGTTTTTGACCTGGCAGACCCTGATGATCTTGGGCCTTGGGCTGATCGCCTTTATTTTCGACACCGTTGGCGGCGTGCTGTTTGCAAAATTCATCAACCTGTTTGCCAAAAATAAGGTGAACCCGATGATCGGCGCCTGCGGCATTTCGGCGTTCCCGATGAGCAGCCGTGTGATAGCGAAAATGGCGCTGAAAGAGGACCCTGAAAACTTTATTCTGATGCAGGCAGCCGGTGTTAATGTCGGCGGGCAGATTGCATCCGTCATTGCGGGCGGGTTGATCCTCAACCTGATCGCACGGTAAGGGGGGCGCAGCAAAATGAACGTAGAAGTGGTCATGCAGTCGCTCAGTGTCATGCTGCAAGGTATGTGCGGTATTTTTATTGTGATGGGGGTCATCAGCCTTTCCATCGCACTGCTCAGCCGCGTGTTTAAGCGGTAACGGCACGCACGTGCGCAGTTGAACCAAGGGCAAAGCCGCCGCGCTGCGGCGGCTTTTTTGTGCGTGTGGGCAGGCATTTTTATAGAAGGAATGAGTTATGTTAGTAACATTGCAGAAAGTGGGTAAAAGCTTTGGTGCAGAGCGCATATTGCAAAATATCAGCGCGGCGGTGGACCGGCAGGACCGCATTGGCATCATAGGGGAGAACGGCGCGGGCAAAACGACGTTGCTGCGTATTCTCACCGGTGAGCTTTTACCGGACGAAGGGGAGGTTTCGGCAAGCCGCAACCTGACCTTTGGTTATTTGGAACAAAACGCGGCCCCGGTGGGCGAGCGCACCGTGTGGGGCGAAATGGAAGATGCCTACGCGCCGTCACTGGCGGCAATGGAACAGCTGAACCAGTTGAACCTTGCCTTGGCACAAGCCCCGCAGGATGCCGGTTTATTGGAGCAGCATGCCGCCGCCACCGCGGTGATTGATGCGCAAGACGCGTATAACCGCGACGTGAAAATTAAAAAAGTGCTGGCAGGTATGGCCTTTTTGCCCGACACTTGGGAAAAAGAGGTGCGGGTCTTATCCGGTGGCGAGCGCACCCGGCTGCAACTGGCAAAGCTGCTGGTGCAAAACCCGGACCTGCTGATTTTGGACGAACCGACCAACCACCTTGATTTTGAGACGCTGGAATGGCTGGAAAGCTACCTGAACGGGTACAGCGGGGCAATCCTTGCGGTGTCGCATGACCGCTATTTTTTAGATGCGATCGCAAACCGCATCTGGGAGCTGGAGCAGTACACGCTGACAAGCTATAAGGGCAATTACTCGGCTTACCTGCCCCAAAAAGAAATGGCGGTACAACTGCAAAGCAAACAACACGATGCGGACGTGGCAACGGCGAAGAAGTTACAGGATTACATCGACCGCAATTTAGTGCGGGCCAGCACAACCAAGATGGCCCAAAGCCGCCGCAAACAGCTGGAAAAGATGGAAATTACAGAAAAGCCCCACCAGATGGGGTACGAGCTGAAATTTCGGTTTGAGTATGATATGGAGCCCTACGAAAATGTGCTGACCACCAAAAAGCTTTGTGTCGCGGCGGGTGGCAACACGCTGATCGACGGGCTGGACCTTGAGGTGCTGCGCGGCGACCGGCTGGTGATTGCCGGTGCAAACGGCACGGGTAAATCGACCTTGCTGCGTGTTTTATGCGGCAAGCTGCGGGCGCAAAGCGGCAGCATTAAAGTGGGCACCGGTGTTAAAATGTCGGTGTTTGAGCAGCAGCAGCGCCGCCGGGGCGGCCGGGTGATCGATGCCATTTGGGACCAATACCCCCGAATGACCGAGTTGGAGGTGCGCAGCCACCTTGCCCGGCTGAATTTTAAGGGCGAAGATGCGTTTAAAGAGGTCGCCACCCTCTCGGGCGGCGAGTTGTCGCGGCTGCGGTTTGCCGAAATTTTGCTGGAGCGGCCCAACCTGCTGTTTTTGGATGAGCCCACCAACCATTTGGACATTTACACCCGTGAAAGTTTGGGCCAGGCGCTGGCCGGGTATACCGGTACACTGCTGCTGGTGACCCATGACCGTTACCTGATGAACAGCCTTGCCTGCCCCATTTTGCACTTAGAGGGCGGCAAGGGGGTCTTTTACGAGGGATATGCGGCACTGATGGCCCGTGCGGCCAGCAGCGATGCACTGCACACCGGTAAAAAAGAAACGGTAGGTGAGGGCAAGACGCAGCGCAGCCCCAAAGAGGAACGCCGCCTGCGCGCAGAAGTGCGCAAGCAGGCCAAAGAGCTGGAACAGCGCATTGAACAGCTTGGGGCCGATATCTTGGCGATGGAAGAGACACTTACCCAGCCGGAAGTGACAAGCGACCATCTGCGCTTGCAAGAGCTTTGCGACGCATTGGACGATGCCCGGTTTGAGCAAAACGAGCGGTATGCCCAGTGGGAGACCCTGCTGGAAGAACACGGTGACCTGCTAGAGTAAGCAGCAGTGCCGGTGCAGCGGCGCTACCTGCCTGCAAGTGGCGGGGAAAGTGATGTCGCTGGCCGGCTAAAACCAGAGAATAAAACAAGAAACAGCATCCCCCGGCGCCGTATGGGCACTGGGGGATGCTGTTTCTTGTTTATAATGGTATCGTATCGGCTGCCAATATTCAGTTATTGTACAGGTTGAGCAGCACAAGGTTTGTGTCGGATGAAAAGCTTTGGAAATTGTACAGCACTAAAACATCGTCGTAGTTGTTTTCTGCAATCAGCGCATCCAGCCCGGTGCTTTTCAGGCTACGCAGGTCGATGACGTCCACCTGTGCATAACTTTGCGCCAAAAACGGCACAAAGCAGTTGGCGTAGCTGTCTTTGATCACGAGTACCCGCCCGGTGCCGGTACCGGCAATGCGCGAAAAGCCATTGTTGCCGTATAAAAACAGCGCATATTTGTCGCGGGTATCCAGTTTTTCAGTGTCATACAGGTTTTTTTGCTGGTCTGCCAGCGCTTTGTAGGCATCCTCGCTCATCAGGCCGTCTTTGTAAACCTGCGCGGCTTCGGTTTTCTTTTGCTCACTGGCAAGTTCCATCACGGTCATGGTACGGTCTAGCGCCGGGTAGTAATCAAGCTCGTCCGGCACGGCGTTATACAGCTTTGCCTTGCTGTACAGGGTGCCTAAAAAGCCGGGTACGGCGGTGACGGTCGCGGTATCTACCGGTACGGCCTGCCGCCCGGTAGCCGCTGCATAGGCTGTGTAGGCGTAATAGGCGCCCAGCGTGGTCCAGTGATGGTCGGTGCGGTAATAAAGGTATTCGCCGCTGTGCGCCTGCAGCAGGCTTGTCAGGTCAATAAAGGTACCGTTCTGGCCAAAGGCCTTTGTCATACGGTTCATCCACGGGGTTTCATCCACAAAGGGGGCCCCGGCGGGGGCTTTGTCTGCCAAAATGCGGTCGGCAGACGGCACGACCATCACTTTTACAAGGCCGGGGTGCCGCGCCATAAACTTTGAAACATTGGCGATGTTGGCCTCCAGCTGGGTGCCGCCGGTTACGGCTTGCGGCAGCGTAAAGAATTTTTGATACATGGTACCGCCCTGCCCGTACAGCACGCCATTGTTTTCGGTTTTCAAAAGTAGGCTTTCGGTGCGGCTTTTCAGCGAGATCCAGTTGTCACGCCCTAAAAATTGGTCGTTGATATATTGTTCGTACAGGTACGAAAACTTTTCAGTTTCATTTGCGGCAAACAGGTTTTGCATGGTCAGCGCCGGCTTTTGCGAAAGCTGACGGTTTTCAAGTTCGCTCATTTTGCGGTCGTTGGCAAAGCTGTCGCAGATAGAAAACACCACAATAAAGGCGAAGAATAGAAAAACAGCGGGGTAGTGTGCCAGAGTTTTTAGCTTTTCTTTCATTCCATCGCCCCCTTAAAACCGGAAATAGATGAACGGGTTATAGGTGCTGTCCACAAGGTAAGCCACCGAAACCAGCAGCAAAACGGCCAGCAGCGCAATGCGCAAAACCTGGCTTTTTTTGCAGACCCATTCATAAAAATGTTGCGGCCACGGGGTGCTGAACAACACCCCAAGCAGTAAGACCACGCCATAGTTGCGCACAAAATAGAGTGCAGATACCCCCGCATGCGGCCAAAGCAGGCGAGAGAAGAAAAGCCCCAGTGCCGCCATGTTGGTGTCTACCGCAAACAGCGCCCAGCCCAGCAGAATAAAGAACAGTGCGTAGATATGGGGCCACACATGCCCCTTTTGCAGTTTGTCATACAAAAACAGCTTTTCAACCAACAGCAACACAAAATAGTAAAAACCCCAAAGTAAAAAGTTCCAGTTTGCGCCGTGCCAAAAGCCGGTCAGTGTCCACACGATGAACAGGTTGAAAATCTGGCGGGCCAAACCGCGCCGGTTGCCGCCCAGCGGGATATACACATATTCGCGAAACCAGCCGGATAAGGTCATATGCCAGCGCCGCCAGAACTCGGTGATGCTGCGGCTGATATAGGGTTGGTTGAAGTTTTGCGGGAACTCAAACCCCAGCATTTTGCCAAGGCCGATGGCCATGGTGGAATAGCCGGAAAAGTCGAAATAGATTTGTAGTGCATAAGCAATGATGCCCAGCCAGGCAAGCGGGGTGGAAATATTGCCATACCCAAGGGTTTTGACATCCTCCCACAAGGCGCCGATGCTGTTGGCCAGCAGCACTTTTTTGCCAAGGCCCAAAATAAACAGCCCCACACCCTCGCTGATGCCGGCCAGCGTGTAACGGCCTTTTAATACCTTTAGTTGTGCCGCAACATCTTTATACAGCACGATCGGCCCGGCAATCAACTGCGGAAACATCACCACATAGGCGCCCAGTGTGATGATGTTGCGCTCCGGCTCAATATCGCCACGGTAGACATCCAGCGTATAGCTCATGGTCTGGAAGGTATAAAAGCTGATGCCCAGCGGCAGCGTAAGCTGTAACAAGGGGATAGACGTGCCCAGCAGGCCGTTGATATTAGTGATAAAGAAATCGCTGTATTTGAAAAAGAACAGCATGCCAATATTGAACACGACCACCAGTACCAGCAGCAGTTTTTGAAGCCCGGCCCGCTGGCGGGTATGGCCCAATGCCAAGGCCAGCAGGTAGTTGCCGACAATGCAGCCGACCATAATCGGGAAGTAACGTGCCTCGCCCCATGAATAGAAAAACAGGCTCACTAAAAACAGCGTGAGGTTTTTCAGCTTAGGGGGGGCGATATAATAGAGCGCCAGCGCAATCGGCAAAAACCGAAAAATAAACAGCAGGCTGCTGAAGACCAAAACAATCACCGACCCTGTTTCAAATTATAGTAGTGACGCACAAGAGTAAAAAAAGGCCGACGCTTGCAACGTCGGCCCAAGGCGGCGTGGCGCCCGCCCGCCGCAAAACTTACACCATTCAGGCAAGCGCGTCGTTGATCGCTTTGTCGATCTCGGCATACACCTTGTCCACTTCGCCGTTTGCAATGCGGTCGTTGTCGCCTGCAATGACCAGTAGCACATAATCGCCTTTTACCACAATGCGGCCGTTTTGTGCTTTGTCGGCCTGCGGCTGCAAATACATGTTGCACTGGTCGTATTTTGCCTGCCGGCGGGCTTCAAATGCCGCTTTAATGGTATCGGTTTTGCCCTTGGCAGCCTTGACAATCAGAATCTCGTCACTCATAATGTTGACGTTTGAATATTTGCCTTTGTATTCCACCACATCGTCCATGCTGATGCCATACATCCCGGTCAGAAAATCGTCGTCAATATCAGCGGCCATCGGTACCGGCGCAACGGCCTCAATCGCGCTCATCACATCGTCCAGATTGTATTGTTTTGAAGAACTGCCGCAGCCGGTGACCAGCAACGCAAGCGAACATACGGTAAGCAGTAAAGCAAGAGCTTTTTTCATACAGCAGGTGTCCTTTCAAGGTTTTCTTTATACGCTGTATATTTTACTTTAAAGCGGCCCTTTTTGCAAGTGCGCCGGCCCCGGTTATTACAAAAGTTACAAATTCAACACGAACCCTGCACGGGGGTGAGATAAACTAAAAGCTGCCCACACCAAAGGGGTGTGGGCAGCAGGCCGGGTTTTTGCCACGGCGTTTGTTTATATTAGTTCTCTGAAGAGGACGAATCAACGATCACCGTGTCAGTACTGCCGCTTTTCATGTTTGCCTCAAGGGCAGACATCAGCAGTTTGAAGTTATCGGTCGACACTGTCGCACCGGCTACTGTGGTCACGTCTTTCAAATTACCCGATTCAAGATATTGGTTGGTGATATCCGCATAAAATTTCGCAGGATAGGTACCTTTGACCGGCTCCATAGAAGCACGATAATCTTCGTCTTCTGATTTCTTTGCCCCATCGGCATTGACACCATCAAACGTAAGTACCGTAACTTTGTTGTCGGCAACTTGAACATCCACATATTCCTTCCAGCCGTGGCTGTCATAATCTTTGAATTCCGCGTGGTATAAGCCGTCTTGGTACGAGGTACCACAGCCGGCGAGAAGGCTAAGCGCCAACACGAGCATTGCAAAAACAGACGCCATTTTTTTCATTTACAGTTCACCTCCCGCCTTGGAAAAACTAAACGAAAAAACGCGCACACATGCGTTGCGCGAACTCAATTATAAACAAATTCAAAAGGGCTGTCAAATCAGCGAAAATCGCAAAAGGTAATAAAATACAAGTTTTTTTGCAAAAGTCAAAACTAAATAGTACTAAATGAATAAAATAGCAATTGTTTTAGCAAATAGAAACAAAGTTGCGTGTTTAAAATCTACAGCTTTTACAAGAACCGTCAGCACAAAACTTGACAAAAAAACGGTTTATCCCTAAAATGAATAAGTTATGATAATAGTTTAACAAGGCCCGCACCTGCGGGCCTTTGCAGACAGGATGAGAAGCAGATGAGCAAAAAACGATGGATGATTCTTAGTGGCGTGTTGGCGCTGGTTGTGGCGTTGGTACTGGGTTTGATCGTATATCAGGGGCAGCGTACCGCCAAAACCAGCACAACCTTTGTAATGAGTACGACCGTCAGTCAAATGGCGTATGGCCTGCGGGCAGATGCCGCAATGACAGAGGTGGAAAAGCGGTTTCGCGCCTTTGAAGACGAGTTTTCGCTGTACAATGAGGACAGTGATATTGCGAAAATCAATGCGGCTGCGGGCCGGCAGCCGGTAGCAGTAAGCGGCGAGACTTACGACCTGTTGCGCAGCAGTGTGGCACTTTCCTCCCAGTCAGACGGCGCTTTTGACATTACCATTGCCCCGCTGACCCTGCTGTGGGGGATCACGACCGACCACCCCAAAGTGCCGGCGCAATCAGAGATTGATGCGGTGCTGCCGCTGATTGGGGACGACAGCATTCAATTTGACGACACAGCTAAAACGGTGTTTTTGCCCAAGGCTGGGCAGGGCATTGACCTTGGCGGTATTGCCAAGGGCACTGCCTGCACGGTGGCATCGCAGGTGTATGATGAATATGGCATCAAATCGGCAATTCTCAACATCGGCGGCAATGTCTATGTGCGCGGGCACAAGCCGGATGGCTCGCTTTACCGCATTGGGTTTCGCACCCCACTCAAAGATGCCACCACTTATATTGCGTCGGTCACGCTGGAAGACCAGGTGATGGCGGTATCCGGCGGGTACGAGCGCTATTTTGAAGAAAACGGTGTGCGTTACCACCACATTTTGTCGGGCCGCACCGGTTACCCGGCCGAAAGTGATATTGTGTCGGTGGGGGCGATCGCTGCCGACGGCACCGTGGCCGATTTTTATTCTACCACGATGTTTATCTGGGGCAGCCAAAAGGTCGAAGAATTCATGCGCAATAACACAGAGGTCGCTGTGATCATGCTGACCAGTGACGGGCGTCTCGTGGTGTCTTCATCCTTAAAAGACAGCTTTGAGCTAAATGAAGAGCAGGGTAGCCAATACACGGTCGTATTTATTTAAAGTCGAACAAAAAGCAAAAGTGGCTGTGCTGTGCACGCGCAGTATTGGGCGGAGGGGTATCTTGAAAAATGGAAAGGCACGTGGGGTTGCATTTGGCGGCATGCTGTTTGCCCTTGCGATTCTGCTGAGCTTTATAGAGGGAATGTTGGCCCCGGTTTTGGGGTTGCCCCCCGGCATTAAGCTGGGGCTTGCCAATATTGTGGTCATGTATACGCTGTTCTTTTTGGGCAAAGGGCAGGCGTTTACGCTGGTCATTTTAAAAAGTTTTTTTGTCATGCTGACAAGGGGCGTTTCAGGCGGGGCGCTTAGCCTTGCGGGCGGCTTGCTCAGCTTGACCGTACTGATTTTGCTGACCATTTCTAAAAAGCACCGCCCGTCGTATTTTGTACTGTCCATTGCCGGGGCGGTGTTTCATAACATTGGCCAGTTGCTGATGGCATCGCTTTGGCTGCGCACCGCATTTTCACTGGCTTATGCGCCGGTGCTGATTATTTCCGGTATTGGCATGGGCGCCATTACGGCGGTTTCGCTGCGAATGCTGCTGCCCGCACTTGAAAAGGCGGGGGTTGTAATCCAGGGCACCGGGCAGGACCCGGATCAAAAATAGAAGCATAAGCAAAGTGCCTGCCGGTATTGGCGGGCATTTTTTTATGTGCGAAACTAAGCCAAACAGGGTTAAACCGTGAAGCAAGATGGGGCCATGCGTGCTCTGCGCTTGACTGCGTGTTTTTTGTGGCCAAATGACAGCCTGTATGAAATTTATGGGCAGGGGTTCACGAAAAACCGCGCGCTGGGCGGAAACAGAAATCAGTGGTCGCAATTTTACAAAAATGCGGCAAAACACCTTGACAAAAGTGTACTGAGATAGTATAGTTTAATCGTTCGGTTATGAACCATGGCTTAACGATAAAAGATTCAAAAGACAAGGAGCATGTTAACGATGAAAAAATGGATTTGCACAGTTTGCGGTTATGTTTATGAAGGGGAGACTCCGCCGGAGTTCTGCCCGCAGTGCAAGGCACCGGCTTCCAAGTTTAAAGAGCAGGTCAGCGGCGAGCGCACCTGGGCGGCAGAGCATGTGGTAGGCGTAGCCAAGGGCGTCGACCCCGAAATTCTGCAAGGCCTGCGCGACAACTTTAACGGCGAATGCAGTGAAGTTGGCATGTATCTGGCAATGTCCCGTGTTGCCCACCGCGAGGGGTACCCCGAGATTGGCCTTTACTGGGAAAAGGCAGCCCATGAAGAAGCCGAGCACGCCGCAAAGTTTGCCGAGCTGCTGGGTGAAGTGCTGACTGATTCGACCAAGAAAAACCTTGAAATGCGGGTAGACGCCGAGAACGGCGCGACCGCAGGTAAGTTTGAACTGGCGAAAAAGGCAAAAGAGCTGGGGCTGGATGCGATCCATGACACGGTGCACGAGATGGCACGCGACGAAGCGCGGCACGGTAAGGCGTTTGAGGGCCTGCTGGCACGGTACTTCGGCTAAATTGTTTTTGAAATAATAAAAGGGCGGCGCAAGCCGCCCTTTTGTGTACCCCACGGGTAGCCGCCATCAGGTTGCACGTCGTGGGGCCCGGTTGTAAGGCGTGGAAAAGAAACGGTACAAAAGTTGGCAGACTATACAAAAATAAGGCGTTTGCGGCCGTATGGGTGTGAAAATCGTTGTTTATGGCAAAAAAATGAGGTATGATACTAAATACAGGAATTTCCTAGTGAGGTATGTTTGATGAAACACGTTTTTATTGTAAACCCCAAGTCCGGTAAGGCGGATGCCACGCAGTACTTCATCCCAGAGCTGATCGAGCGGGTGGCCCCGCTGGGCCTTGATTATGTGGTCGAAATTACAGAGCGGCCCCACCACGCCACCGAAATTGCCCGCCAGTACGCCATGACGCGGGAGCCGGTGCGCTTTTATGCCTGTGGCGGTGACGGTACACTAAATGAGGTAATGGCCGGTGCTTACCGCTACCCACAGGCATCAGTTGCCTGCGTGCCGCTGGGGTCTGGCAATGACTTTTTAAAGAACTTTGGTGTGGCGGATGATTTTTTAAACCTCGAAGACAATATCGCCGGTTCACCAGTGACGGTGGACCTGATGAAGGTCGAGGACAACGAGATTTGCCTTGCCATCTGTTCGGTGGGGCTGGATGCTGCAGTCGCCTATGGGGTGCCCAAGTACCGCAGGGTGCCTTTTTTGGGCGGCAAAATGGCCTATAACATCTCCATTGTTGAAAATATGTGTAAACCACTGGGGCACCGCATGACGGTAACCGTAGACGGCAAGGCGTTTACCGGCGAATATCTGCTGGCGGCGGTGGGCAACGGTACTACCTATGGCAGCGGTTATCAGGCAACGCCGTGTGCCGTGATGAACGACGGCCTGCTGGACGTGGTTATGGTAAAAAAGATCAGCCGTTTTCAGGCGGCAAGCGTGATTGCAAAGTATCAGGCCGGTGCCCATTTTGATGGCGAAGAGATTGAAGAGAGTGTACGCGACATCTTTACCTTTGTGCGCGGCAAAAAGGTGGCGCTCATCCCCGAAAAGCCAATCGTCACCAACATTGACGGCGAGTGCAATATCCGCAAAAGCGTGCATATTGAAGCGATGCCTGCCGCTGCACGGTTTATACTGCCGGCAAAGCTGTATGCCGTGCGGGACAGCCTGCGGGCGTTGCAGCCACTGCAAGATTAATTAAAGTAAAGGTGCAGGGCCATTGTACTGGCCCTGCACCTTTTGCTTTGCAGGGTAAAAAAACTGTAAAACCGCACCGCGGGCGGTTTGTTCATAATTTTTTTTCAATTAAACTCTTGCATTTCAGGAAAAATGCGTTAAAATAGTCTTAGCACTCAAGAACAATGAGTGCTAAAAATTAAAATTTAAATATAAAATTCTTTGTAAAGGGGATATCACGTATGAAGATCGTACCTTTGGCAGACAGAGTTGTCATTAAGCCGGAAGAAGCAGAAGAAACCACAAAAGGCGGTATTATCCTGACCGGTTCGGCAAAAGAAAAACCGCAGGTCGCAGTCGTTGTGGCAGTTGGCCCCGGCGGCATTGTGGACGGCAACGAGGTCAAAATGACCCTGAAGGTCGGTGACCGCGTTATTGCTGCAAAATATTCGGGTACCGAAGTTAAGGTCGACGGTGAGGAGTGCCAGATCCTCCGGCAGAGCGATATTCTTGCAACCGTAGAGTAATACGGTTTGAATCATTTATTTTAATTACCGAATAAAAGGAGCAGATTCAATATGGCTAAGCAGATTGTTTATGGCGAGGAAGCCCGCAAGGCGCTGGAAAAAGGCATTGACCAGCTCGCTGATACCGTGAAGATCACCCTCGGCCCCAAAGGCCGCAATGTCGTGCTGGACAAAAAATTCGGCTCGCCGCTCATCACCAACGACGGTGTGACGATTGCAAAAGAGATCGAGCTGAAAGACCCGTTTGAAAACATGGGTGCGCAGCTTGTCAAAGAGGTTGCTACAAAGACTAACGATGCGGCCGGCGACGGCACCACCACTGCCACCGTGTTGGCACAGGCACTGGTGCGCGAGGGCATGAAAAACGTTGCGGCGGGCGCCAACCCCATGGATCTGAAGCGCGGCATGAAAAAAGCAGTGGAAGCTGCCGTAGAAGAGATCAAAAAGCACAGCAACAAGGTCAGCGGCGGCGCCGACATTGAAAAGGTTGCCACCATTTCTGCCGGGGATGCCGAAGTGGGCAGCCTGATTGCCGGTGCTATGGATAAGGTCACCGCCGACGGTGTCATCACCATTGAAGAGTCGAAAACAGCAGACACCTATTCCGAAGTTGTGGAAGGCATGCTGTTTGACCGCGGCTACATCACCCCGTACATGGCGACCGATACCGAGAAGATGGAAGCCGTTATGGACGACCCGTACATCCTGATCACCGATAAAAAAATCTCTGCCATTCAAGACCTGCTGCCCATTTTGGAGCAGATGGTCAAGATGGGTAAAAAGATGGTCATCATCGCCGAGGATGTAGAGGGCGAGGCGCTGTCTACCCTGATCGTCAACAAGCTGCGCGGCGCACTGAACTGCGTTGCCGTGAAGGCCCCCGGCTTTGGCGACCGCCGGAAAGAGATGCTGCAGGATATCGCGATCCTCACCGGCGGCCAGGTCATCAGCGAAGAGCTGGGCCTTGAACTGAAAGATGCCACCATTGAAATGATGGGCCGCGCAAAGCAGGTCAAGGTGACCAAAGAGAATACCGTGATCGTGGACGGCGACGGCGAGAAGAGCGCCATCAATGACCGCGTTGCACAAATTCGTGCACAGATCGAAGAGAGCACCTCTGATTTTGACCGCGAAAAGCTGCAAGAGCGCCTTGCCAAGCTGGCCGGTGGCGTTGCCGTCATCCGCGTTGGCGCTGCGACCGAAGTGGAAATGAAAGAGAAGAAGCTGCGCATCGAGGACGCGCTTTCTGCAACCAAGGCGGCTGTGGAAGAGGGCATCGTCCCGGGCGGCGGCACCATTCTGGTGGACATCATCCCGGCCGTGCTGAAAGCAACCGAGGCACTGGAAGGCGACGAGAAGACCGGCGCGAAGATCGTTGTCAGCGCCCTGCGTGAGCCGCTGCGCCAGATCGTGAAGAACGCGGGCCTTGAGGGCAGCGTTGTGGTAGACAAGGTGGAAAACAGCGGTAAAATTGGCTATGGCTTTAATGCCCAGAGCGAAGTTTACGGCATGATGATCGAAGAGTTCGGCGTTGTTGACCCGACCAAGGTTACCCGCAGCGCACTGCAAAATGCTTCTTCGGTCGCCGAAATGGTGTTGACCACCGAGAGCCTGGTTGCGGATATCCCTGAAAAAGAACCCGCAATGCCGGCAGCCGACCCGTCAATGGGCGGCATGTACTAAGCAGCACCGTTTGTAAACGGCTGCAAAATGTGCCCTGCGCTTTGGCGGCAGGCACCAAAGAACGAATAGTCGGGCCGCCTTTCATCAGGCGGCCCGATTTTGTGTGTGCCGGTGGGGTATTTTGCGCAAAACAGTTGCGAACTTGCGGCCAGTGTGGTATAATCAGCCCACATTGAAAACGCCCGTTTTCAGTGAAACAGAGTAGAATGTTGTGCGCAAGGCCAGGTATGGCCGCAGTGTTTGCCGGACGGGGAGTTGCCGGCAAAACGAATGAGGGAAACCTCTGCGGTGCAGCATTCGCATCCCGCTGTACCAAAAATAAAAAGTGCCGTTTTTATACGGCGGCGCTGTAAAGCACTCTTCCAGGGTGCGTTGGTACAAAGCCGATGCATGAAGGAGGAGTATTTTTTATGTATCAAGGCACAAATTCGTTGACGTTTTTATCCCCCCTGACCGCCGCGTACTGGAAAAGTGCGGTGGGGGAACTGAAAAAGGTACGCATGCTGGTGCTTGCTGCCTTTTTTGTGGCGCTGAACATCATCGTCTCCGGGCTTTATCTTCAGGTTGGTGAAAACCTGCGTGTTTTGTTCAGTTTTTTCTTTGCCGCATTGGGCGGTGCCATCTATGGCCCGGTGCTTGCACTGATTGGCGGCTTTTGCTCTGATATTCTGGGGTATATGCTGCATCCGTCCGGCCCGTTCTTTTTGGGGTACACGCTCAGCACTATGCTGGGGGCGCTGGTGTATGCGCTACTACTATACCGTGCACGCATCAGCGGGCTGCGCCTGTTTTTGTCAAAGCTGATCGTCAACACCGGCGTCAACATCGCGCTGGGCTCGCTGTGGAGCGCGATGTTGTATGGCAAAGGGTATTACTATTACCTTGCGAAAAGCGTGGTGAAAAACCTGCTTTTGCTGCCGGTTGAAACCGTTTTGCTGTTTGCGTTTTTTGCGGCATTACTGCCGGTGACCTGCCGTATGGGTCTTACCCCGCAGCAGCAGGGGGTCAAGCTTTGGTAGTGTGCGGTTATAGCGGGCAGATAGGCTGGGGAAAAGAGGAAAAATGAAGCAGATACCCAATAGTTTGACCGTTGTGCGCATAGGGCTCACTGTTGCATTATTGTGGCTATACCCGCTGGGTAACCCTTTTTTTGTGGTTTACCTCGTTGCGGGGCTGACCGACATGATAGACGGCCCACTGGCCCGCAGGCTGGGCGCGGTAAGCCGGTTTGGTGCGAAGCTGGATTCTGCAGCAGACACTCTTTTTGTGTTTGTGGTGTTGGTGCGGCTGTGGCCGTATCTGGTGTTGCCGCCCGCAGCGGTGTTGCTGATCGTGGGCATCGCCCTGCTGCGTGTGGGTGCGGGCATTGTGGCAAAGTTGCGCTTTGGCGCATTTGGCTTTTTGCATACATGGGGCAACAAACTCACCGGGGCATTGCTGTTTTTGTACCCGCTGGTATTGCGTTGGCCTGTTGCAATCGGTATTCTTTGGGCGGCGGGTGTGGTTGCGTTGCTTTCCGCAGTAGAAGAACTCACCATAGAACTGACCGCCCCCGCGTGGCAGCCGGACCGCCCGGGTTACTTTTTTCAGCTACCTGAAAAGCAGGAAAAAGACATAAAGTGAAACCAAAGCACCGCCGCCGGGTACCCGGCGGCGGTTTTTTATATAATGCCAAAAAGCAAGGTATAGCTGTGGTACAGCAGCGAAACCTAATTTGCGCCACAGGCTGCGGGTACAAATACAAAAAGCTAAAGGGCCCTGCCCAGGTGCAGAGTACACGATAAAAAAAGAAAAAGAGTTGACAAGCATAGACTATTGTGATAGTCTATGCTTGCTTGGACTACTAGGATAGTCTAAAAGGAGGTGCGGTATGGAACCTAAACTGTTCGATTCCGAATTGAAGGTAATGCAGGTACTGTGGGAGCAGGGGCCGCTACCGGCACGTGCGATTGTAGATGTGTTATCGCAGCGTGTGGGGTGGAACAAAAATACAACTTATACGGTAATTAAAAAATGCATCGAAAAAAGGGCAATAGAGCGTACGGAGCCGGGTTTTGTTTGCCGTGCGCTAGTCGGCAAAGACGAGGTGCAGCAAAGTGAAACCGAACAGCTGATTGACAAGCTGTTTGGCGGGTCGACCGAACTGTTCTTTTCGGCTTTTTTAAAGGGGCAGGGCATTTCTGAAAAAGAGGCAAAACGGCTTGCCAAAATGATTGGAGAGAAGGAATAAAATGCTGCGTTTTACAATGGGCATGCCACTGCAAATGATGGCGCTGTATGGCAGCCTGATGATTTTGGTCGTTTTGTTTTTGCGGCTGCTGTTAAAAAAGAGACTGCCGCCGGTCGTATTCCCTGTGCTTTGGGGGCTGGTACTGGTGCGGTTATTGGTGCCGTTTTCACTTTCCAGCCCGCTGAGTGCCCCGTTGCCAAGTTGGTTGCAGCAGCCCTTTGCTTATTCAAGCAATGCGGCCACAATCAGCAACACCGTTGTACAAGAGGTAAATACTACAGCACTGACAAAGGGGACACAGCAGGCCACAGAGGTGCTTTTTGAGCAACCTGACTTTGGCCCGATGATGGTTGTAATTGTTTTTGTTTTGGGGTTTGCGGCAACCGCAGGGCTGCTATTGGCACAAAAAAGGCGTGTTGACCGGCAACTGAAAGACAGCCTGCTGGTAGAACAAAATGCGACAATCGGCAAAGTGCTGGCACAGGCAAAACTGCACCATGTGCTTGTGATGACAAATGACCATATTGCAAGCCCTTTAGTGAAAGGCATTTGGAACCCCTGCATTTACCTGCCTGCCGGGATGGACTTTGCGAACACCACTGTTTTAGGGCATGTGATGTTACATGAAGCAATGCATATCCGGCGCAAGGATAATTTATTTAAACTGGTGCTGTTGGTGGTTTTGTGCCTGCACTGGTATAACCCACTGGTTTGGCTGATGGCAAAAATGCTTTGTGCCGATTTGGAAACGGCCTGTGATGCCGCGGTGTTGCACCAAAGCGGGGAAGAGCAAAAACAGGAGTACGCTTACAGCCTGCTTACCATGGCAGTCGCCGGCCGGCCGGGCCCGCTTTTGTACAGCGCCTTTTCTAAAACAGAGGTAGAGCGGCGCATCAAAGGGGTGTTGCAGTACCGCAAAACCACACTGGCGGTGTTGGCAGTTTCAGTTGTGCTACTCCTTTGCAGCGGTACGGTGTTTGCAACGGTAGGTCAGGCGCCGTTTGAAAATTCATTCAGCTCGTTTTGCGCCAGCACCAACTCGCGGTGGGGCGCAAAGGTCTACCTTACACGGGATATTACCGCTGGCGCAAACGCGCAAAAACGTGTTGACACTGCCGTGCTGCAAATACTGGCTGCGGATCAAACAGCGGACCCGGAGCAGCTAAGCCGGAAAATAGCGGCAGCATTGTCAGCGGAATTTGGCGTTGAGCAGTCGGCGTTTTCGGTGAAAATGCAACTTTGCCCCACAGAAGAAGCGCTTGCGGCAGAGTACGCAGCACAGGGCCTTGTTTTGCAAGCGAATGGGCGCTATCTTTACCGCGATAAGCTGGTGCGGGAGTATGAGGACCTGCTTTTGGGCTCAGTACAAACGAATGAGGATGGCGAAGTGGATATTGCCGTTGAGCGGGATGATAGCGGCAACATCGTGGCAATACAGCGCAAAATGGCCGGGGATGCTTCGTTTGACCAACGAACAAAAGCAATCGAGCTTGAAAAGAAAACCCGCAGTACCACAGAAGGCGGGGTAGCAGTCACACAGGAAACCCTAGATTAAGTTAAATTGTCTTTTTGCTGATGCTGCAACCGCAGTGCGGTGTGCCTCCCCCCCATACGGTCAACACAGCAGGGGAAGTATGGTATAATAACTAAAATACGCGGGCAATTTGCGGTGCAATAAGGCGGCGTTATTGATAAGAGTGCCGTTCTGTGGCACCTTGCACGGCAGAGCTTGCGGGTACAAAAGCAGTGGGCAAGGCCGCAGTAAAAGGAGGCAGAAAATGCAAACAATCATGATCACCGGGGCAAACGGTTTTTTGGGTGCCCGGCTTGCGCAGTATTTTGCAGCGCGGTATGAAGTGGTAACGCCCACCCATGCCGAAATGGAACTGACAAACCCGGCACAGGTAGAAGCAGTGGTGCGGCAAATCCGGCCGGATGTTGTTTTGCACTGCGCTGCGGTGTCGGACGTAAAGGCGTGCGAAGCCGACCCCGTGCGCTCACAGGCAATCAACGTGGGGGGCACCGAGGCGGTTGCCAGTGCCTGTGCAAAAACTGGGGCAAAGCTGATTTTTTGCAGCTCTGACCAAATTTATTTTGGCAGTGACGGGCTGCAAATGCATACAGAGGACGAGCCCGTTACCCCTTGTAATGTGTATGGCAGGCAAAAATTACAGGCCGAACAGCAAGCGCTTGCCCTTTGCCCCATGGCGGTTTGCCTGCGTTTGAGCTGGATGTACGACTGGCGCACGGTGCTCGCGGCAGAGCACAGCGATTTGTACCGCACGCTGAAAGACGCGATGCGAAACAACAAAGCCCTTGCCTACCCGGTACATGATTACCGCGGCATCACCTATGTGGGCGCACTGCTGCAAGCGGTAGAGCAGACCTTTGGGCTGCCGGGTGGGGTTTATAATTTTGGGTCTGAAAACAACGCGAACACCTACGAAACGGTGGCCCGCTTTTTGGCTTTGCTGGGGGCAAAGGGGTATGCGGTAACACAAAACACGCAGGCATTTGCAGACCGCCCGCGCAACCTGACCATGAGCCTTGCCCGCCTTTCTAGCTTTGGCATTACACTGCCGGATACGGCAGCGGGGTTTGCCCGGTGTGTTGCCGATGAGGCGGCAGGGTAACGGTGAGAGCTTTTTAGCGGATAACACTCACGAAGTAAAGCAAAGCCCCACGCCGCATGGCGTGGGGCTTTGTCATCGCTATTTTAATTGATGTTGCAAAATCTCGTCATAAAACCACGGGTTTGATGATTTCAGTTCTTTGCCGCACAGCGCGGCAAGCTCTGGCTGTTCAAACTGCGGCAACCGCAGCCGCCAGGCGCAAAGCAGTTGATATTTGGCCCGCAGCTCGCGGTTTGCCGCTTGATTGCCGTATTTTGAATCTCCCACAAGGGGGCAACCGATGCTGGCAAGGTGTGCGCGTATCTGGTGGGTGCGCCCGGTGACGAGCGAAACTTCCAGCAAGGCCAGCCGGCCACTGACAGCAAGGGTGCGGTATCGGGTCTCAATGGGTTTTGCCCCGCGGGTTTGGGCCGATAAAATGCGCACAGTGCCGGCAGTTGCGTTTTTGGCAAGCCAGCCCTGTAGGGTAGCCGCCGCGGGCTCAGGCCTGCCAAAGGTCACGCAAAGGTAAGTTTTGCGAAGCTTGTGGTGTGCAAATGCATCGGCCATTGCCTCAAGGCAAAGCGCGGTTTTGGCAACCAGCACAAGGCCGCTGGTACCGGTGTCCAGCCGGTGGCACAGGCTGGGGGTAAAGTCGCTGCCGGGCTGCCAAGCGCCGGTAGTGGCAAGGTAGAGCAGTGCGCGGTTGATCAGCGTGTCGGGGGCCCGCCCGTCCAGGTCTGCCACCAGCAGCCCGGCGGGCTTTTCTGCCACCAGCAGGTGTTCGTCTTCATACACAACACAAAGTTCTGCCCGCGCCAGCCGCCAGGGGGCGGCAGTATCCGGCTGCGCCAGCAGATCATCCGGTAGGTAAAGTGCCAGCACATCGCCCTGCTTTACCTTGTGGGTGCCGTCACAGTGGGTACCGTTACAGCGGATGCCTTTTTTTTGGGCAAAGCGGTACACGGCGCTGGGTGTCAATAAGGGGTAGACCCCCGGCAAATAGTCGGCCAGCCTTGTGGGCAGCGCGGTGCGCACCGTATGCTGTTGCATTAAAAGCCCCCTTTTACAAAATTTTCGCCTTAGTATACCACATTACCGCCCACATGAAAAGCAAAACAACACAGCGGATGGAATTGACTTTTGGCCGGTAATATTGTAAGATAATAAAGCGATTTTACGCTTTGCCGCTATGGTGGAATAGGCAGACACAAGGGACTTAAAATCCCTCGGTAGAAATATCGTACCGGTTCGACCCCGGTTAGCGGCACCACAAAAAGCCATGTATGAGTGTTTCACTGATACATGGCTTTTTGTTTTATTTATTTTAAGAAGTTGGAAAAGTGCCAAGAGCAACCGGGGTCGACTTTTGCCAAGGGATGCGGTAGAATAAAAGTGGTAGTTTAAATGGGGGCTTTTTATGAGCAATTTTACAGTGAACAGCACAGCCTTTTTGCCGGATGGGGAAATCCCAACCGAATACACGGCACGCGGGGCAGACCGTTCGCCGGGGTTTCAGCTTAGCAATATTGCAGCTGGGGCACAGTCGCTTGCCATCACGCTGGATGATGCAGACCACCCGCTATTCAAAAATTTCAACCATTGGCTGATCTGGAACCTGCCGGTGCAAAACATGATCCCAGAGGCAATACCCAAAGGCAAAACAGTGCCCGCGCTGGCAGGGGCTGTGCAGGGCATGGCCTACGGCCGCCATTGCTACAAAGGGCCCAAGCCGCCGCTGAACAGCAACCATAAATACCGCTTTACTTTTTATGTGTTAGACTGCCGCTTGTCGCTGCCCGCAGGCAGCCGCAAGCGCACGTTGCTGGCCGCCATGCAGGGCCACTTGCTGCAAACGGCAACGCTTTGTGGCACCTACCAAACCCCGCGCGGGGCAAGGTGAGTGCCTGAAAGGAGAATGCACGATGCTGAAAGTGATTTTTCATGTGGATGATGCCGCCCGTTGGCCCCTTGCGCTGGGCAACGCTGAAAATCTGCTGCGCGCCGCCAAAGAAAAGCGGGAAGAAGCCGAAGTGGAAATTTTGGCGAACGCCCTTGCGGTGCCGCAGTATGTGCAACAGACAGGGAGCAAACTGCAACAGCAAATGAGTGAACTGTCACGGCAAAAGGTGCACTTTGCCGCTTGCAACAACTCCATGCACGCGCAGGGCATTGCGCCCGCGTCGCTGTTGCCATTTGTGCAGGTGGTACCCGCAGGTGTGTTAGAGCTTGCCGAGCGCCAAAGCCAGGGTTATGCTTACATTAAACCGTAAAATACGCTGCAAAATAAAACAATGCCCACTCCAATAAGGGGTGGGCATTGTTTGTGGCGGTGGCACTTGGTGCGGCGATCTTATTTTTACAGCGCCATTTCGTACCGCAGTTCGGTGTGCTGCACGCCCCAGGTGTCATTGGGGGTGCTGCCGGTTTTGTGAAACCCCAGCTTTTCATAAATGGCAATCGCGGCCTGCTGGTCGTCGGTCGTCTCTAAAAACATGTTGCGGTAGCCTGCATTGCGTGCAAATTGCAGCGCCTTTTTTAGCAGTTGCCCGCCAAGGCCCACCCCGCGAAAAGCGGGCCGCAGCAAAAACCAGCGCAGTTGGCAAAGCCCGTCCGGGTGTTCCATCACGGCAATGCAACCCACCACCTGCCCGGCAGCTTCGGCAATAAAAACGTGGCTTTTTTGTGGGTCATACTGCAACAAAAAGTTAAAAAAGGTTTTACACACATAGGCCTCAAACACGTGGTTATACCCGCATTCGCGCGCGTAAATCTCCCCGTGCAGTTGAATCAGCGCCCCTGCATCCCCGGGGCACAGGGTGTCGCGCAATGTCACCGCCGGTTTTTGCTGTGGAGAAAGCAACAGCTGCACCCGCTGCATTGAGGCGACCAGCTGTTGTTGCTCGGTCTCACTCAGGTGGGCCAGCAACTCGCGGCCCTGTGCGTCAGAAAGTTTACTGAGTTGTGCCATTGTGCGGCCGCCCTTTGCCGTCAGTGCAAGGCGATATTCGCGCCGGTCGGTGGCAGAGGGCTGGCGTTGTAACAGCCCTTGCTGCAATAGCTTTTTTAGTGTGCGGCTTAAATAACCGGGGTCAACTTCCAGTTTTGCGGCAAGCTGTTTTGCCGTACTGTGCGGTGTTTCTGCAAGCTCGTACAAGATGCGTGCCTCTGTCAGCGAAAACGGTGAGTTTAACAGGTGTTTATTCAGCAGCCCCAGCAGGTTGGTGTAAAACCGGCTGAATTTGCGCAGTGCAACGACAGCAGTATTTGGTTCTTTTGTCATCATCCCATCCCCCATGTAGCGAAACGCGCGCGAATAAATTGAAAACAGAATATCAAAATAAGTTGCTTTTGTCAACTAATAAAGCAAAAAAACACCGGCAAAAATTCTGCCGGTGTTTTTAATGTAAACAAGTATCAAACTCAGAGGGTCACAGGGTCTCAAGTTCCTGCAACCAAACTGCGGCGCTTGCATCGCTGGGCATACGCCAGTCGCCACGGGGCGACAGCGAAACGCTGCCGACCTTAGGCCCGTCCGGCAGGCAACTGCGCTTGAACTGCTGCGCAAAAAAGCGGCGGTAAAACACGTGCAGCCACTTTAAAATGACATCCGGGCCAAAGCTGTCCTCAAATGCGGCCAGTGCCAGCCGGTACACCTTGCACGGTGAAAAGCCCCAGCGCATCACATAATACAGGTAAAAATCGTGCAGCTCGTACGGGCCCACAATGTCCTCGGTGCGCTGTGCAATCTCCTCACCGTTGGCGGGCAACAGCTCAGGGCTGACAGGGGTGTCCAAAATGTCCAGTAATACCTCTTGCAGGGTGTCGGTGGGGGCGGTATCGGCCGCGTACTGCACCATATGTCGTACCAGCGTTTTGGGCACCGAGGCATTTACCCCGTACATCGACATGTGATCCCCGTTATAGGTAGCCCAGCCCAGCGCCAACTCGGAGAGGTCGCCGGTGCCCACCACAAGGCCGTTCATGTCGTTGGCAATGTCCATCAGCACCTGTGTGCGCTCGCGTGCCTGCGCGTTTTCGTAAACCACATCCTGCTCTGCTTCGCTGTGGTCAATGTCGCGCAGGTGTACCCGCACCGCCTCGGTGATATCGATGGTGTTAAAGGTTACCCCCAGTGCGCGGCACAGCAGTTCAGCGTTTGAGCGGGTGCGGTTTGTGGTGCCAAAGCAGGGCATCGTCACGGCAATTAAATCGGTGCGCGGGCGGCCCAACAAGTCCAGTGCGCGCACCGTGACCAGCAGGGCAAGGCAGCTGTCCAGCCCGCCGCTGATACCAATGACCAGCGAACCGCAGTTTGTGTGCCGCACGCGTTTGGCAAGGCCGGTGGACTGAATAGAAAAAATTTCTTCGCAGCGCTCATCGCGGTCGGTTTTAGACTGTGGCACAAATGGGTGGGGCGCAATTTCCCGCGTTAAAGTAATGTCCTTAACGGCGCAGTCAAACGCAATTTTAGTATAACCGTCATCGCACAAAGCGGGGTAGGTGGTGGTGCGCAACCGCTCACTGGCAAGGCGCTGTACGTCCAGCTCGGTCAGGGTCAGCCCTTCGCTGAACAGCGGGCTTTCCGCCAGCAAGGCGCCGTTTTCGGCAATCAGGTCGTGCCCCGCAAACACCATATCCCCGGTGGATTCGCCCATACCGGCATCGGCGTACAAATAGCCACAGATCAGCGTTGCCGATTGTGAGGTGACCAGCGTGCGGCGGTATGCGGCTTTGCCGATCGTCTCGTCGCTGGCCGAAAGGTTTGCGATCACCGTGGCGCCCGCAAGCGCAAGGCCAACCGATGGGGCAAACGGCACCCACAAGTCTTCACAAATTTCGACCCCAAGGCAAAATGCGGGCAGCTGGCGGCAGCAAAACAGCAGTTTGGTGCCAAACGGCACTGCCTCGTTACCCAGCATCACCTGCCGCTGGCCAAAAAACGCGGGGGTAAATTGCCGCCGCTCATAAAACTCGCCATAGTTTGGCAGGTTGGATTTTGGCACCAGGCCCAGCACCCGCCCGCGCTGCAACACGGCGGCGCAGTTGTATAGCTTGTTGCCGTCGGCAACCGGCAGCCCCGCCAAAATCAGCATGTCGGTGCCTGCCGTCTCCTGTGCAAGTACCTGCAAGCTTTGCAGTGCCGCCTGCTGCAATGCGGTTTGAAAAAACAAATCGCCGCAAGTGTAGCCGGTCAGGCAAAGCTCTGGCAGCACCAGCAGTTGAACCTCTAATTGCTCTGCGCGGTGCACTGTTTTTATAATTTCGGCTAGGTTATAGCCGCAGTCTGCAACCTTTAATTTTGGGCTTGCAGCCGCTACTTTAATAAATCCGTCTTTCACAGGTCGTCCCCCCGCCCGTTAGTCTGTTTTCTTTATTATACCTGTGCGCGCGCGGCAATGCAATCAGCACAGGGGTGGGGGCAAAGACCGCTGTGTGGGGGTTTAAAAAAATTGAAAATATGCCTTGCATAAAACAGTAAGATGCCTTATAATATAAAAGCGCCGCAAAACGGCGGACATACTGTGGGCCCGTAGCTCAGCTGGGAGAGCAAGCTATCCGCAAAGCGGGCCCTGAACACATGACAACTTGCACAAAGCAAAATCCAAAAAATGAACAGATTCCACAACTCGGGGGCGTAGCTCAGCTGGGAGAGCGTACGGTTCGCATCCGTAAGGTCGAGAGTTCGATCCTCTTCGTCTCCACCATGAAAACGGCTAAATCGAATGATTTAGCCGTTTTTTCATAACTTTTTTTGAATATTCAAGGGCCTGCAAACGCATCGTTTCCGCCTTTTTCGGTAAAACGGACCTCGCTCGGTTCGCATCCCAGTTACACTCACTGAATAATGAGATGTGAGACCATCCGAAAATTCACAATTTAGTGTAAAAGAGAAATGCGCTGAAAAGGCCGAAAGATGCGAATCAGACCCAGCAAGCGGTTCGCATCCTTTCCTTGAAAACCATTGGGAATTCAGAGTTTTCACAAATCTGCAAATTCAACTCCCTCCCCCGCAACCGCATTGTGCAAGCAAAAAGATATATTTTCATAGCCCCCCCTTTGGTAGGAAAATGAACTAAAATCCGGCAGTTTTAGGTAGTGTTTTAAGAGATGATTTCTGTAATTTTCGATTCCACAGCAAAAATAATTTGTGAAATTTCCGTGCCGGAAGGTGGTCTGTATCATATTTTGATACTAACCAAAGTATAATCACAAATTGCTAAAATATAATCATTGTATTCGACCCAAGGCCGGCATTCATTGCGAATGCCGGCCTTTTCCTTTTCTAAAACAAATCATAAGGAGCGAGCACTATGGAACAGAACAATTTGAAAAAGGGCGCCGGTTTTCTTTCAGAGATCGGTATCGTGCTGCGGCGAGACGGCTATGATACTTCCGTCCCTGACAATGGACTGTTGCCCGTATCGACAAACGGGCTTCCCCTCTGCCGGATCAGCGAAACCGGCAGCGTCAGATACCGGGACGCGGATATCGGAAGTATGGAGCGTGAAGTTGCGCTGCACGAAGTAACCCAGACTGCGGAAACTGTGGCAGAGTATATGAAGCTCATGAATGCGGCTCCGCTACTCAAGGCGCAGGGGCTGGACGAGGAGTACAGGCTGCTGGCCGATTTCAACGGTGTTGTCCTTGCCGGCCATCCCAGCCGTCTTGGCGTTCAGTTCGTGACATGGGATTGGGACTATGAGCGGACCGGCGTATCCCAGGGACATTATATGTCGAACCATTACGAAGCGGCGAAGAAGGACTTCGCCGTGCGCAGCGGCCTTGTTTGGGAGCAACAGCTCTTCTCCCCCGAGCACCTCACGGAAATATATCGATGCGTTCAGGATACGCTGGATCATCCTTATAATCTCACCTATGACCGGGAAAAATGCCTTGGCAAAATACAGGAGCAAATCACAAATCTCGTGCCTGATTTGCAGCAGCGGATTGCACAAGCACAGCCGCAGGAGAAATCTGCATTCACAGAGCCAACTATATAAAATAAATTAGCATAAAAAGCGTCGAAGTTTTCATCATGAAGACTCCGGTGCTTTTTTGCATTCAGGAAGGAAATCACAGTGGAGCATGTATATAACCGACGCAGGCGTCAGCCCCTGTCTGCACCGGAAAATCCGCCCGTGCGGGAGGAACGTCCCGTTTGTTCTTTGTTCGAGCGATGTAAAAGCTGTCCCTATCCCCGGCATGGCTTTATCTGCTGGAAAAACGGAAGAAACGGCTTATATAAAGGCTGTTTCTTCCGTTTGAAAAGCTTTGACAAACAGTACTTGATTAAATTGATGCCCGGCATAGATCCGCAATTTTTACTTTTCAAACCTTACGGGTCCTTTTATCCGCCGTATTATTAAGAAAATAATTGAAATTAAAATTCAAATCGGAATTTCGTGCCTTTATTTAATTTGCTTGTGGCAACCACTTCAATGTGGTGCCGGTCGGCGATTTGCTTGGCTATCGCGAGACCCAGCCCTGAACCGCTTTTATTTTCCTCGGACACTACTTTGTAAAACCGATCGAAAATATGAGGCAGATCCGCTTCGGCAATTCCATTCCCCCGGTCGCTGATCGACACGATCCTGTTATTCAGCGAAACCATGATTTCACTGCCCGCGGACGAAAATTTGACGGCGTTGTCCAGCACGATCAGGAACATCTGTCTCAGACGGCCATAGTCTCCGACCACTGTCAAAGAATCCGTATCAAATTCCTGTCGGATTTCAATCTTCTTTTCCCGGACAAGATGCCCGGCGCTCCGCACGGCGTCGCGCAGAATATCGCAAAGGTTCAGCTCCTGCCTGTCAATTTTGAAGTCCGTGTTTTGAAGTTTGGACAATTCCAGAAGATCGTTGATCAGCCTCTGAAGATAGAGGCTCTCATTCAGCATCTGACTGTGGTAGCTTTTGACCTGCTCCGGTTCCGTTACCACCCCGTCGCATAATGCTTCCAGAGATCCCCGAATTACCGTAACAGGCGTTTTGAGCTCGTGGGATATATTTGCTACAAAATCACGGCGGAGCTTGTCCAGCTGTTCGCTATTTCTTTTTGCTGTCAAAAGTCTTTCGCTGAGAATGTCAATGGCCCCCGCAAGCGCGCCAATCTCATCCCTTTGCTGCACGCCGGTTTTGGCCGTGTAGTCTCCTTCGGCAAGTAAAAGCGTGGAATTTTTCATTCTATTTAAAGGCTTTGTAAAGGTGTAAGCAAAAAAAGCAGATAAGATTACGGGCAGAGCAAGCGCGGCCAAGATACTGACCGCCAGTATTTTTACGCCCTGCATGGTCGCATCGTTGATTCCTTTAACAGGAGAATGAAGGAGGACAGCTCCCACTATCTGCCCACCTACTTCAATCGGCGTTCCAACCGTCAGCGTCGGAATATCCAAAAGGCTGCTGAAGCCCTCACTGAATGTGGTTCTTCCGTTGAATACCTCCTTTACGACCTTATTGGCATCCGACGGTAAATCGGCGTAATTATAACTTTGACCCGACATCTGGCTATTCGTGATCAGATTGAGATTTTCGTCCACAATCCAAACGTCGCTCATAGCGATGTCGTCAATGTATCTCAAATAAGCCCCATAGCCCCCCATCCCGTTTCCCATCATGCCTCTGCCGGTACCTGCACTTGAGCCCATATAATCAGACAGTGCGCGAGCAATGGAGACGGCACGCGTTTCCAGGTCATTTTTATGTTCCTTTATCGTCTGGGCCCGGAACAGAGTAATGAATATAACCCCAATCACAACAGTAAACAAAAACAGGGCGGCTGCAAAGTATAGCGTCAGCTTGCGTGAGATTTTACTGTTCATCCAATTTTACCTCAAATTTATATCCGACACCCCATATGGTGCTGATTTCCCAGCTTTCGTGCGGATACTCGTCCAACTTTGCACGCAGACGCTTGATATGCGAATCCACCGTACGGGTATCTCCAAAATAATCGTACCCCCACAGGCTGTTTAATAGATTGTCGCGGGAAAAAACTTTGTTTTTGTTCGTTGCAAGCGTCCACAGAATTTCCGTTTCTTTCTTTGTAAGCAGGACATTTTGGTTGTTGACGGCAACGATATATTCATCAAGGCTAATTGTCAGGTTCGAAAAAGAGAAAATCTGTTTGCTCTTTACGTCTTCACGCGTTATCCGACGCAGGACTGCGCGTATTCTTGCCATAACCTCACCGGGTGAAAAAGGCTTTACGATGTAATCGTCCGCGCCGATATCCAGACCCATAATCCTTTCAAAATCTTCTCCCCGCGCCGTGATCATGATCACCGGCGTGTTGGATTTTTTTCGAATTTCACGGCAAACCTCAAACCCGTCCATCTTCGGCATCATTACGTCCAGCAAAACCACTTCGGGATGTACTTTGTAAAATAAATCAAGGGCCTCCTGCCCGTCAAAAGCGACGTAGGGAGTATGCCCTTCTTTTTTTGTGTATTCTTCAAGAATTGATGTAATCTGCCTGTTGTCGTCAGCAATCAGAATGTTTGGCATAGAATCACCCCCAATGTCTTATTCAGTCTGATTATACCATATAAAAAACAAGATGGGTGGCAAACGTGTGTTTTTTTCTTTGAAAATAACACACGTTTGGAATGTAAAAGACATATTTTTGCCATTGATTGCGGCTACTCTATAGGCAAATGAAAGGAGGCTTGACGGTGACACAAAAACATAAAAGAGCAGGTGTAGTCAGGCTGATTGTTCAGCTCACCGTATTTATCCTTGTGTTCTTAATTACTGTTAGCAAGTATCTTGCAGAAAAGGAAATATCTATTCCTCTTTTACCCGATGCGTCACTCCATGCAGTATGTCCGTTCGGTGGGGTAGCAACCATCTATGAATTTATAACGACAGGTACCTTTATCCAAAAAATACACAACTCGTCATTTATTCTGATGGCTCTTGGACTTGTTGTCGCAGTTTTTTTTGGCACGATCTTCTGTGGTTATATCTGTCCGTTTGGATCCTTTCAGGAATGGATCGGCAAACTCGGCCAAAAGCTTTTCCCGAAAAAGCACAACCGGATTGTACCGGCGAAATTAGACCAAATTTTGAGGTATCTCAGATATTTGGTTTTGATTATGGTTCTGTACCAGACAGCCGTTGCCGCCAAGCTTGTCTTTCAGTCAGTTGACCCGTATTATGTGCTTTTCAATTTCTTTACGAACGAGGTTGCCGTGTCCGCATACATAGCGCTTGGGGTTATTACTGTACTGTCACTTTTTATCGAACGGCCATGGTGTAAGTACTTTTGCCCATATGGTGCGCTACTGGGGCTGTTCAACTCCATTTGCATCTTCAAAATCAGGCGCAATAAAAGCACCTGCATCGGCTGCAAGAAATGCGACAGGGTATGTCCAATGAATATCGAAGTGTCCGAAAAAGAGATTATACGGGATCACCGATGCATTAGCTGCCACAAATGTTCAAGTGAAATAACTTGCCCGGTAAAGGATACGGTTGTCATTTCCGCTGGAAAGAGTGGTGTGTCTCATGAAAATTAAGCCGCAGACTGCAATTCTGATCGTTTTGGCGATTTTCATCTCCGGGATTACGATCACATCCGCCTTGGGGATCTGGGCAACGACTTCTTCAAAGGTACCAGCGAAACTCAAAGATGCGCAGCATTCAGAGGCATATGACCCGTCTGATATCCGGGGCTCCTACTCATTTTCAGACATAAGCAGATTGTATAACATTCCGATGGATGATCTGGCGGTTGCCTTCAGTGTCGACCTCCAAAAAAAGCCTGATTTCAAGTGCAAAGATCTGGAAAGCATTTACGGTGACTCACAATATGAAATCGGCACAGCTTCCGTAAGAATGTTTGCGGCCTATTACCTTGGACTTCCGTATAACCCGACAGAGGAAACCTATCTTCCGGATGCGGCAGCAAAGATCTTGATGGAGAAATGCAATATGACACCGGAGCAACGTGACTATTTGGGAAGCCAAACGATTCCGGCGATTTAAAAGCCAAAAAATCAAAGAACAAAAAACACACTTTTGACATAATAGCTTGGCATAATCAGATTATAGGAAGCAATCAACAATGTATTTTAAAAGGAGAAAACCAGTATGAAGAATTTAAAGAAAATCGCCCTCATCGGGGCAGTTGTGCTCACCGTCAGTGCAACATCCATTACAGCACTTGCCGCATCAAGCTATAATACCCCGGCAGAAATTGTAGCCGGCCTTACCGGAAAATCGGTTGAAAGCGTTACAACTGAGAAAATTGAAACAGGCGATACTTACGGCGCACTTGCCAATGAGTATGGAGTACTCGATCAGTTCAAGTCGCAAATGCTGGAACAGAAAAAAGCATATTTAGATGAACGGGTTGCGGCAGGCACAATGACGAGGGAACAAGCAGACGCAATCATCGCGTCGATGGAAGCCCGTCAGGCTGATTGCGACGGAACCTGCAGCGGCGGTGCCGGAGCACGAATGGGGGCTGGCTTCGGCGGCATGAACGGGAATCGCGGCGGAGGTGCCCGGAGCGGTTCAGGTTGTGGATTGGGATTCAGCACCGGCAGCGCACAGAACTAAACTCTGTATTCAGAAACCCGGCGGGATTTGTTTCCCGCCCGGGTTCTTTGCGGAAAGTGGCTCCGGGTCAGCTTAAGCCAGAAGCGGTTTCTGGAAAAGCAAGTGCATAATTCATTACCGTCGCCATTTTTTAATAATGGCGACGGTAATGATTGGTGTCAGTGATTTTGCTCCGCAGCCATTGCATCAGCTTTTGTCCTATGAACTGACCCTCTTGGATGTTTTGCGATTACACAGTAACTCTCAGTTTCCTTATTCTTCGCCGCCCGGCAATTCCTTTCCGCAGAGAAACCAGTCCTTACAGGTCAGCCCCTGAGCCTTTGGGTCATTCTGACGATTCAAAAGGGCGTCGTATGTCTGAGGCGGCGGAACCAGGACGGGCTGACCGGGCTGCCAGTTTGCGGGGGTCACGACCCGGTATTTGTCTGTTGTCTGAAGCGCCGTCAGAAGCCGCAGAATTTCTGGAATGTTTCGGCCGTTGGTCAGCGGATAGATTAAGATAGCGCGGATTTTTTGTTGTGGGTCAATAATAAAAACATTGCGCCCAGTTTCCTGCTTACTGGCATCCGGTGCAATTATCCCATATAGCCGTGCAATTTCTCCTGTACGATCGGCAATGACCGGAAACGGGATCTCCACGCCGGTGGTTAAATAAATCGCATATATCCACGCCAGGTGAGACGGGTTGCTGTCAATGCTCAGCCCAAGCAATTGAGCATTCTGCGCAGCAAACTGCGGCTGTGCTTGTGCAAATGCAATAAACTCCGTGGTGCAGACAGGCGTAAAGTCGCCGGGATGTGAAAACAGCACCACCCATTTTCCTTTATAATCGGACAGTTGCAGTGGCCGTAGTGGCTGATGAGAACACATAATTTGGCACCGTGCGGCGTTCTTCCATTGCGTAGTTCGCATCCTAGTAATGTAACGGCTGATTTTAAGGTTAAGAAAAAGGCCCGCTTTGCGGACCACTTGGGAGAGCGTACGGTTCGCATCCATAAGGTCGAGAGTTCGATCCTCTTCGTCTCCACCATGAAAACGGCTAAATCGAATGATTTGGCCGTTTTCTTATAACTTTTTTGAGTAAATTCAGGGCCTGCGAACCTGCCGTTTCCACGCTTTTTCGTAAAATTGACCCCGCCCGGTTCGCATTCTATTTTCCTATGTGAAAAAGAGGGCAAGAATTGACTCAAAAGCCATCCTTAAAATGCCACAGGCAAAACAGCCCCAAAACCTTAGAAGTTGCGAACCATACCCTGCGCTCGGTTCGCATCTAAATTTCCAAAAGTATTGCAATATCAAGAAAAATCGAACTTCTCCCAAGTACAATAGGGTGCTCAGGGCCAACATTCTGCAAAGAATGTTGGCCTTTTTATTTTATCAAAATGCAATTTAAGGAGTGAACGGAATGAGACAGAATGATTCGAAGCTGTCGGCACTCAAGCGATTGGAGCGTACCAACGCCAACCTCGACGAAATAGACTATCTCGCCAAGCACTGTGGAGGAATACGGCAAGTACATGATTATGGAGTCTGGCCATTTTGAGCATGACGAAAATCTTGTCGGTTATATCGACTTTGCCAAATATGGAACTGAGCGTATAGCACAGGAACAGGGGCAGTTTGTTGACCGGGGCTATGTAGCATATCATGGAACAATGAGCCTTGACGAGCTGATGAGCGGCGGCCATGGCGAGCGCAGAGGTGTGCAGATGGGTGAAATGGAGATGTGAGAAAATGCCGCTGGCAGACATGATCTGCAAGTGGCACTTTCTTAATCTAAACCCTATTGTAATTGGCGTAATTTCTTCTTATGGGAGAAGGCGTGCTATGCCAAATGTTCATCTTATTTATCACTCCGACTCGCGCAGCCGCTCCACAATGGTTTGCCGCCCCGTGACACCATAGACTGCCAATGGAACTGCCGCTCCAAGCAGAAGCAGCACGGGAATCGCGATCAGAAGCGGCCAGACGACGATGCGGTAAGTGAAGAACCAAAGCTGTCCGCAAAGTAAACGCACGGCCGTCAGTGACAGCGCCATGCCCAGGGCCAGCGCGCACACGCCGGAAAACCCCGCGTAATACAGTCCCTCGCAGCACAGCATCTTTCGGAGCTGTTTTCTGGTCATGCCGATGCTTTGCAGCATGGCGAACTCTTTTTTTCGCGACACGATACTGGTCAGCACCGCGTTGATGAAATTCAGAATTCCAATGAGTCCGATGATACCGCCCAGCGCGCCGCCTACCAGCAGCACCGTATTCCGCATATCTGAGAAGGAGGACATTACAGTAGCCTTGGAGTCGTAATTCATCGTCGGCTCCACGCTGGTGGTGTACTCTTTCAGGAAAGCTTCCGCGGCAGCCTCCTTGTCGTCCGCGACATTGAAGGCGTAGCTCATCACCGCCGGATTGTCCACCAGTGACAGATAGACCTGTGCCGGAAGATAGAAGATGTAGCCCCAATAGCATCGGTCACTGTTCGAGTAGGTTTTAATGGCCACATGACCCAGCACGGTATATTGGTGCTTGATGTATACTCGATCATCCGGATTCGACGGGTCAGCTGCACGCCAGTTATATAGCGTAACAGTATCACCGACCTGATAGTTCACCGTCTCAGGCATGGCTCTGCCGTTGTCGTCAAGCTCGACGCCTTCCAGAATATAGTCGCCGCTCAGGAGCTTTTCCATGTCGATTTCACCGTCTATGAGATCCAGCCGTCCCATGGGCAGCGGCTCCAGACCGTAGACCGCGCTGTAAATATGCCCCTGTTCGTCAATGTTGGGACTGTTTGTATCGCCGCTGTTTTCCGCGAAAAAGGCGTTGTCCGTTCCGCCGTAAAGCCGCCCGCCCGCTTCAAAGCCGTCCAACTTTTGCACAGCTTCGATCATCTGCTCGCTGGTCTCATTTTCTACGCCGGAGAATTCGTTATTGAAGTAGTCCGCATGAGCAATGAGAAAATCCGTATCCGTGAATTTGAAAAGAAACTTATCCATGTCGATGCTGCCGGAAAGCGTCACCACAACGTCCAGCAGCACGATGCTGAGGGCAAGGCTGATGACCACGAGCACCGCGCGTTTTTTGTTGCGCCATACGTTTGACCAGGCCATCCGAGGCATTTTGGCACCCTTTATGCTCTTTTTCTGCCCGCATTTCGGCGCGTCGCTCTCCGTGTAGCGCACGGCTTCGATGGGCGACACTTTGCCCGCCATACGTCCCGGCTTCAAGGTGCTGATGAACACCGTGCCGAGAGCGAACAACGCCGCGCCGACAAAAATCAGCGGGTTGGGCGAGACGGAAACGGCGCTGCCTGCGTAGCTGGAGTTGTTCATCAGCAGCGGCACAAGCGCCTTGCCCGAGAAGAAACCAAGAAATAGTCCAATCGGAATGCCGACGGCAGCCAAAAGCAGCGCTTGCCGACGAATGATGCGGCGAAGTTGACTTGCCGTTGTGCCGATGGTTTTCAGCAGCCCGTAAAAGCGAATATCCCGCACAATGGAAATTTCAAAGATATTATAAATAATCAGATAGCCTGTGAATACAATCAGCAGCAGCCCGCAGCCAAGGCCAATCATAGTTCCGGCATCCATGCCAAAGTTGGTGGACAGATACGACCAGTTTACGTTGCTGGCAACATAATTTGAATCGGTTTCAACAGAGGAAAAGCCGCTCTCGCTCAGCAGCTTGTCGAGCTTTTCCTGCAAATTGATGCTGTTCGGAAACATGATATAGGCGCTGATTGCCCCGGTCATGGAATAATCCTCGTAATAGGTGCATTGCAGCTCATCACAATGTGCATCCACATACGCGCGGGAAGTGAAAACCTGTCCCACGTTGAATGCCGGGTCGCTTTCCCACCAGCCGCACAGGGTAAAATCCCGTGTGACAATTTCACCTCGGATATTCAGCTCCAGCGGAACCGTCGCGCCAAGCTCCAGCGGCACGCCCATAAGCTCCAACGTTTTGGAATCGGCGATCACTTCGTTTTTCGCCTGCGGAACGTGTCCAACCTCCGGCTCGATAAATGCCAGCTTTAAGCCCACAGGGTCGTCATACCAAAACTCTGCGTGGCGCTTTAGCAGCTCCGGATTGTCAACGCTGTCGCACAGCGCCATATCAAAGGCAATTTCTTTGATGGCAGAATTGTCTTTAACGGCATCAAACTGCTGCTGTGTCAGATATTTCAGTACTGCGTGGCCATCGCCGCCCGCCTGCCGCATGGTGGCCTTTTGCAGGCTCTCCACTGTCCCAATCCCCATGGTGAAAATGCTGGTAAACAGAATGGTTGTCAGCGCAATCGCAATGACTGCAATGATATTTCGGGTTTTATTTGCGCGAAAGCTTTTAGTCGCAAGATTTGTGATTGCCTTTTTATTATTGACCTTAATCATGCTGCCCACCGCCTACGATTTTGCCGTCCTCGATGCGGATCATCCGGTCAGCAAGCTGCGCAATCTCCTCGTTGTGGGTAATCATGACAATGGTCTGGCTGAACTTCTGACTGGTCACCTTCAAAAGCCCCAGTACGTCCTGGCTGGTCTTGCTGTCCAGATTTCCGGTTGGCTCATCTGCCAAAATGATGGCGGGTTTGGACGCCAGCGCTCTTGCAATCGCCACGCGCTGCTGCTGCCCACCGGAGAGGTTGTTCGGCAGGTTTTGCAGCTTGCTTTGCAGGCCCAGCGTATCAATGATATTGTCGATGTAGGCTTTATCCGGCGTGTTGCCGTCAAGCTGAATGGGCAAGACAATATTTTCGTATACATTCAACACCGGCACCAGATTGTAATTTTGAAAGACAAACCCAATTTTGCGGCGGCGAAAAATCGTGAGCTCCTCGTCCTTCAGGGAAAAGATGTCTTTGCCGTCCACCGTGACGCTGCCGGAGGTGGGGCGATCGAGACCGCCCAGCATATGCAGCAGCGTGGATTTTCCGCTGCCGGACATGCCCACAATGGCGACAAACTCACCCTTTTGAACGGTAAAATCCACGCCGTCCAAAGCATGAACCGCGGTTTCGCCGCTGCCGTATATCTTTTTTAACGCGCTGGTTTCCAATATATTCATTTGCTGATCCTCCAAAAAACAAAGTGTGTACTGCATTTCTACAATACACACTTTAACAGATGAATCTTTCCGGAATCTTTCAGCAGAGAAAAAAATCTAACAGTTTTGAAAGATTTTATGCCTGCAGCGGCAGAAAAACGGAGAAGCAGGTTCCTTTATTTCGCTTGGATGACACCTTGATATACCCGCCTTGTCCGGAAACGATTTGCCTTGCAAGATACAGCCCGATGCCGACGCCCTCTGTTTCGCTCACGCTGGGAGAACGATAGAAACGACGGAAAATTTTAGCCTGCTCCTCCTCTGCGATGCCGATGCCGGTGTCCGTAACATTAATTCTGCAAAAAAGCGGATAGATTGTTGTTGCGATCTGAATTCTGCCGCCGCCCGGCGTATATTTCACAGCGTTGTCAAGGACATTGTAGATCGCTTCGCCTGTCCACTTGACGTCAAAGCAAGCGGAAGCATCTGTTTCCACGCAATCTATAGTAATTTCCTTTGTTGCCGCCTTATGAGCAATTTGGTCCAAGACGGTATTCAGCATCGGCTGAATATTGGAAAGTCTCGGCTGAAGTTGAAACACCCCGGCCTCCAGTCGTGAGGTTTTGACCAGCGCGCCGATCAGGAAGCTGAGCTTCTCCGCCTGCGCATTCAGAGCCGCCACGCATGGCTTGCTGGCTTCGGGCAATGCTTGTTCACTTAACAGCTGCGCATACAGCAAAATATTTGTAATCGGCGTTTTTGTCTGGTGGGAAATATCCGCAATCAGTTCCTTAATCTTTTCCTTTTCTTCCCGCAGATTTTGCGCAGATACGGCGGAGGCAGAAAGATAGTGTGCCAGCTTGGTTTCCACCGCGGAGAGCAAACTTTCGTCGAACATCGTCTCGGAAAAGCTTCCATCTATAGCGGCGGTCAGCATGGCATCCATATGCTCTAAAATCTCTTTTGTTTTCCGGCGCTGGTTCACTATAATAATGGTGCAGAGAATGATTGCCAAAAATGAAATTGCCGACAAAACGATCTCAAGCTTCGTCATGCTACTTCACCACCCATGTATAACCGATGCCGTAGACCGTTTTGATATACTTTGGGTGGGAGGGATGATCCTCCAGCTTGTCACGCAAGCGCTTGATCGTGACAGAAAGGGCGTTTTCATCCACATATTCCGCACCGTCTGTCCAAATTCGGTCAATCAGCTTGCCGCGATCCAAGGTAATCCCCTTGTTCTCAACCAAAAGCCGGAGCAGCTTTTGCTCCGTTTTGCTCAGTTCTATGGGTGCCGCGTTCCTGAAAAATTGCATCCTTTCAAAGTCAAAGCGGTAGCAGTCCTGTTGAAAAGCCGAAGAGGTGCCGCCTTCCAGCTTGCGCAGCTGCGTATTGACTCTGGCGCGGAGTACCGCAAGGCTGAAGGGCTTGGTAATGTAGTCGTCAGCACCCAATTCGAGTCCTGTTACAATATCTGTTTCGGTGTCGTTTGCGGTCAGCAGAATGACGGATGCAGTTTGATTTTTGCGCAGCTCTGCCAGCAGAGTAAGGCCACTGCCGTCCGGAAGATTGACATCCAGAATCACCAGATCCACGGAATGCGCCGCAAGGTAGTCTATTCCGGCATGCAGGCCGTGACATTGAGTCACATGAAGCTGCTCGTTTCGCAACGCCATTGCAATCCCGTTGCTGAGCGCAATATCATCCTCTACCAATAAAATTTCCTGCACATCATACTCCTCCTTGCAGGTTTAATTTGAAATCAGTTATTTGCCAAAACAGATGGCCTCTGCTTGGCCTTGTGTGCCTAAGCTGAAAGAACCCAGACGCGTAATTTTTCTGTGTATTATACCATCCGCTCGCAAGTTCCACAAGAACAGATAGCAATCACCGCCACACTGTGGTGTGTTTGGAAGCTATAAAATAGTAAGGAGATGAATTTCATGCGTGTAAATGTCTACGATGAAAGCTTCGAGTATGTCAAACTGTTCGGCAAACCTGCGCTGTTTACCGAAAGCCACATTGACCGGGATACCGTGCCCCAGAGGGCTGGTCCCAAAATCAGGCTACCGCCCCCTGAAAGGACGATTGGACGTTCTCGGAGAGCGGTATTCCCTCAAAGAGTTCTGTGAGGTGCGCGGCCTCAACTATCCCGATGATCCAAGAAAATATGCGCTCCGACCCGCTTGTGAATCAGTGGCGGGCCTTTTTATGCCATGACGCCGGAGAAAGACACAGAACTTGGCTGCATCGGTCATGTCCGGACTTCGGCCACGGCGGAAAAGAATTTTGGCACACCTGGTGGCCCCGCGGCGACGAGACGTTAAACTCACCGGAGTTCAAAGCAGAGCTGAATGGCGTGGTGGATGAATTTCGGAAAACCGTGTTGAAGGACCTGTCCTCCATGTCCAACTACTGTTACGATCACGGCGGGGAGCTAAGCAAGGATTCCGATACTAAGGAACCACTGATTTAATCGCACAACGAAACCTACATAATGTCTCCTGAATAATGCAAAGTGCCTTGCAGCGCAAGACTTAGCGCCCGATATATGGTATAATAGGTGCAAAGAAAACAGCCTTAAAAATCAAAAGCGAAAGTGCGGCTTGGGGCTGATTATGACCAGGCTGCGGGAAACGATTGCCCACAGCGTCGCCATGTCCATTTTGGTGCTGAATCTTAGAAAGATTCAGTGCGCCCTGCTGCGGCTGCTTGCGTTTTTGGTGCTATGGTTGGCTCCGCTGAAAAAGCAGCCTTTGTTCAGTTGACATTAAATATGGTAAAATAAAAGAAAAAGCACAGGCGGTGGCGAAATAAGTCAGCAGAGCTTCAGCGATATGGAATACAGCCTTCGGAAACGAACAACAAAACGGGAAGAATTTTTGGATATCATGGACGTAATTATTCCGTGGGACGAATGGGTCGACCTCATCAAGCCGCATTATTTCAGCGGCAAGCGCGGCTGTCCGCCGAAGGGAATTGAAAAATGCTGCGGATGTATCTGCTGCAATGCTGGTTCACGCTGTCGGATGAGGGCGTTGAAGACTCCATCTATGACAGCTATGCCTTTCGCAAATTCATGGGCATCAACTTTCTGGAGAAGCAGGTGCCCGACGCCACAACGCTGCTGCACTTCCGGCACAATGCACCAGACAAAAAAGGACAATGAATGGCGATTCGGCATGAAGTGCCACGCGGGAGTAGATGCGGGCAGCGGACTTGTCCACACCATCTCAGTAACCGCTGCAAATGTGCATGACATCAACGTTGCAGCGGATCTGATCCGTGAGGATGATGGGGTCTTCTACGGCGATTGGGGGTATCTTGGCATTGAAAAGCGTGATAGGGGTTATTGCGCCCTTTTGAGGGGAAATAAGGGAACTGGAAGCTTAAAACATTTTAAACGGCAGTCATATCTGACGTTTGAAATTTTTTAATGCCACAATGCCACAATGCCACAATGCCACAATGCGTCATGCGCTATAAAGACGGGCTGTTAATCAGTGGTTCCCTAAATTCTCTGCCGCGATTGAATCACCAAATGAGATGCTCGGCTATTTTTATGCAGAAAAAACATCGGAGCTGAGACCAAAATCCGTTGGTACTGAGAAAACTGAGGTAATCCAAGAGGTAAGTGAATTTGCACCAGCTCGATTTAATAAATGGAGAATCATTGGGTCCGAAGCCGCAGCATATCAGGCTGGATCAGTTTATCGTGATAACAGCAAACGGTTCCGTTTTCATGGCTGGATCAAACCGGATGTAAATATTATTGATAAGCAAGCATCTCAAGATATTCCTCAAAACAGATATCATTTTCGTATATGTATTGGGAAACCTCTTTTCCCACATATCGGTAATGCCAAGGTTCGTACATAATGCCTGTAATATCACTTTTGTCAGTTGGATAGCGCAGAATAAAACCGTATTTCCAGCTATTTTGCATCAACCATTTCTGAACATCTGTTTTTTCTTGTGATGAATCAAGATTTTGGTTGTTGATATCCACAATATCTACGGCCAGTCCCAATTGATGTTCGCTTGTGCCGGGTATGGCAACTGCTTTTCCCGCTTCATCTGTTGCGTCAGCCGCAGAATACCCTTGTGCAATAAGTGAATTGATTCTATTGTTATAGAGCTGTTCCTGCTTTTCCTGCGAGCGATAGGAGGAACATATCAGGGGGGATAATCCGGCGGCTCGACAGTCATCCATCATTTCCTGCAAAACGGGATAGCACCGCGCATCAACAGCATGTCCATTGCTGAGCTGGGTCAGCGCAACTTCATATCCCGGCGGTATGCTGTGCCAAGGATTGACCAGCATTAAATTCCAATCCGTCATGCTGGAAGCAGAATTCATCTGACAAGCTTGGTTGTTATCATCAGCATCGTCAACGTTATTGGAGGTATCATTGACGGTTAAATTGCTTTGATGATTTGAATTTGCGCTTGCAAAAGAATCATCCCAACTGAAATGCAAAACGAAAACCAGCAGAGGTACAGCAAACACCCAAAGACGAACCCGCCGTTTACTGCGCCTGCTGACATATTTTCTGTTGTGTTGCCTGTGATGTGAATAGGAGTTTGAGTAAGTAAGATTTTCCATAAAAAACACCCTTCTATGATTTATGAAGAAATCATAAAAGGGTGATTCATAAAAACGTCTAGCTTACGGCATCGGAATGGCATCGTTGCCTGCATTGAACTCACTATTTGTAATTATAGCTAATTGTAACCTTTGAGTCATCCTGGGCAGTGTCATGATCCAATCTGTAGGGTAACATTAATTTTTCCCCGTCAGAATCCGTAAACAAAAGGGTATCAAACTTAAGAGCATGGTTTTCTTCACGACTCTCTAGGAACAGCGGCTTGGCTTCAACGGACATAAAGCCGTAGTATTCAACGCACATTTTTCCCCAATCACTAGCCGACAACACGGTGAAGGTGGTATCGGAATTTTGTATTGAAATTTCATTACCAACATAAATAAAAGAGAGCATTTTTCCAGTTTCATCGTCCAGCCGAATTACAATTAAGCTGCCATCGTCCTGATTTGTAAGTCCGCATTCCCATATGACAGCCGCATCCTCCACGTTCTGTGTAAAAACAAGAACAGGAGTTGCTTTAAATGCCGTGTATGCGTGTGGAGCCAGGTTTACTCCGTACTCTTTCATAAATGTCAGAATCTCAAGCGCCGACTGATAGGCTTCTTCTTTGCTGAGTTTATTACCATTCTCTAAGCTCATGGTCTCGTATTCGCCAGACATGAGACGCAATATATCTGACATGGGAGCGGACTTGGTCGTTTCAAGCTGAACTGTTTCCACCGAGTATTGTTGTGAACTTGAAGCCAAACCTTTGCTTTGCACCATATAGACGATGTTAGGCAAAAACAGGCCGAGTACAAAAGTGGCAAGCGTTACAAACCACAGCAAAATACTGCTCTTTACTTTCATATTCTGCCCTCTTTCAACTCTACCGTTACGCAAGTTCCCACACCGACTTTGCTGTCAAAAGTAATTGAGCCATTATGCAGTTCTACGATTTTTGCGCACAATGCCAGTCCAAGTCCAACCCCGTTTTGCTTGTGGGAGCGCAATTTATCCACACGGTAAAATGCCTCTGTGATGTGTTCCATAGCCTCCGAGGGAATACCCCGCCCATTGTCCGCTACGCGAATCCGGCAACCCTCCGCCGTCATTTCAGACACAATACCTATCTGACCGCCTTGCTCCAGCGCTTTCTGCGCATTATCAATTAAATTGACAAGGAGTGACCATATCAAATCGGGCTCCATAAGGCAGGTTCCGATTTCACACTCGGCGGAAACATTGACTTGCTTCTCCGCAAGCATCGCCTGTTTTGATGATACAACTTTTCCGATGAGTATCCTTATGGAGGTATCACGAAGCTTGAGATCCTGCTTATCCATCACAAATATGTCCAGAAGCCGGAGTGACAGATTTTCCAGCCGTTTTCCCGCTGAAAAAATATAGTTCGCCGCTTCCGCCTGTTCATCGGGGTTCAAAGTCTGAAGCCGAAGCAAATCGGCATAACCGATGATTGAGGCCATCGGCGTTTTGAGCTCATGGGTAAAGTTTCTGGTAAACCGCTCCTGTCGGCTTATCGCGTCTTTCAAATCCCTTACGCTTTTTTCCGTCTGTGAGGCCATATAATCAAAATCAGCAGAAAGTGCGCCGATTTCATCGCTGGTCTTGATGCTGGACCGATATGACAGGTTGCCTCTGGCGATTTCTTTTGAAGCTCTGGACAGTTTTACAAGGGGACGGGTAAGCAGCCATGTAATACTGTAACTCAGCAGCGCACAGGCTATGACCAGACAAATATATATCTCCCGATAACTCTCCTGCTGTTGTATCCGCATTTCGTAGATGTAAGTAATATCTTGCAGTGCGTCAAGATAAAATGGTTCATCCTCCATAACAAATGCCCCTGTCAGCTGCAAATAATGTTGCCCATACAAGCCAGAGACGCCGGACACAAAACAGTTTTCAGGCTTTACATCCTCATGGCTTATTTCTACAAGCTCAGCGGATTCACCCGTTTCATAGATCATTTCAGTCTGTTCGTAAACACGCAGAGCGGACCATGAGGACGCGTTTTGACTTAAAAGCTGGGACAGCACATTGGAAATATCGTTTGCATCACTCCATGTTTCAATCCTATTAACCACGCGCAGCGTGTTAAGCAGCATCTGATACGTTTCATGGGCCGATGCTTTTTCACGTTCCAGCGAGGTTTGAAATGATATGGAAATGAGTGCGCTGCCGCCAACACCGAAAAGTAGGGACAACAGGCAAAGCATATAAAGCATTATTTTCAGGCGAAATCTCATGGCGTCACCTCCAAACGATAGCCTACTTTATTTACGGATTGCAATTCATTTTCCCACCCGATCTTTTTGCGAAGCCGCTGAACGTGAAGGTCAATGGTTTTGCTACCCGGTTCAAAATCTCCACCCCATACCCGCTCATAGATGGTTTCTCTGTACAATGCCATATTCGGGTTCCGGGCAAAGAATAAAAGCAGGTCATATTCTTTTCGGGTTAAACTGATGTCCTCACCGCCGCGTAAGACGCGCATGGCGTTTACATCAATAATCAGGCCTCCGATTTCAATCATACTTCCTGCCTTTTTGTTGCGACGCAACACCACATTTACCCTTGCCAGCAATTCAACAACCTCAAAGGGCTTCACTATGTAATCCTCTGCGCCCATACTTAATCCCTTTACACGGTCATTGACTTCATTTCTTGCAGTTAAGAAAATAACGGGAATACCTAGCGGACGAATGTATTCCATCAGTTCAAACCCGTCTACACAAGGAAGTATGACATCCAGCAGAATCAGGTCGTACAGGTTAGTATCAATCATATCGGCGGCCTTCGCGCCATCATAGGCGCAGTTGCAGTGATATCCCGCTTTTGTCAGGCTGAGTTTAATGAAATTGGAAATAGCCCGTTCATCTTCAACAATCAGTATTTTAATCACAGCAATCCCTCCAGCCACAATATAAATCATAATAGCATCAAAACGGCAAATAAACAAAAACTGATACTATGCTTTATACAAAATCTATTTAATGTCAACTGAACAAAGGCTGCTTTTTCAGCGGAGCCAACCATAGCACCAAAAACGCAAGCAGCCGCAGCAGGGCGCACTGAATCTTTCTAAGATTCAGCACCAAAATGGACATGGCGACGCTGTGGGCAATCGTTTCCCGCAGCCTGGTCATAATCAGCCCCAAGCCGCACTTTCGCTTGGCCAGGCTGAATCGCCGTTCCACTTCCACACGCTCACATTCGTCCAGAAAATCCAGAGTTTTGTTTCGGATCTCATCTTTCTTTGGCCTGCCTAGCGCGGGACCGGAGAGCCGGATGCCATGCTCCTTACAGAATCGCAGATTCTCCCGGTTGCGGTAGATCTTATCCGCCAGAATCCGGCTGGGATAATGCCCCTCCCGTTTCCAGAATCGCTCTGCCATCGCCGACAGGTTTCTCGCTTCATTGTAGGCATCAAAGGAGAAACACTCCAGTCTTGTCCAGCCGTTCACCACACTGATGTCCAGCTTCGCGCCGAACTCCACAGGTTTTCCAGCCTTGCCCCGCACAATGGGGCGCAGGAAAGGCTGGCTGACGCTGACGATTCTGTCTGGAACCGTGTGGCAGCAATGGTCATACATGTATTTCTGCTGTTCGTAGTGCGTGCGGATGGCTGCAAGACGGGCCGCTTTCCGCTCGGCAAGAGTCCTGCCCAGAGCGAGCTTTTCTTCAATGGCGGCAAGGTTTCGCGCCAGATGTGATGATCTTCTTAAAATACTCGTCAATCGCATCCGATACAGACTCTCGTTTTTCATCCATAGTGTGCTGGTATACTGTTTTAAGCATATTGTTTGTTGCGTGGCCCATACGTTCCATTGCATATTTGTCTGGGATATTCAAAGCTAGCATAACAGATGTATTTGCATGTCTGAGATCGTGAAAGCGAAAATGGGGCAAGCCAGCTTTTTCACATAGTCTCGAAAATCTACTATAGATCGCTTTTCTTGATATAGGAATTATAAACTCCGAAGTATGACGCTAATTTTCAATCATAATTCTAAGATATGCAGGCAGTCTTATTCGTCTGTCACCGCTAAATGTCTTGGTTCCTTTTATCGCAGGACCATCCTGACCATCAACGATTGCCTGTTTAATGTGGAGCAAGTCTCCTTCTATGCAATCCCAAGTGATTCCACGAATTTCTGAAGCCCTTAAACCAAGCCAAATCGCCAACAGAATGGGAAGTTCACTTGACGTCCCTTTAGCGGCTTGCATGATTACCCAAATATCTTCCTCAGAAGGGATGGCGATGTCGTAATGTCTTTTTTGAGGAAGTGTTGTATGCAATGTTATTTCAGGACAATATTCTGCTATTGTTGCACTAAGCAACCCATGCGTGTTTCTAATTGTTTTCGGAGATTTGTCTTTTGCCATGGAGTTAATTTCACGCTGAATTTTTTCCTGAGTAAGTTCTGACAACTTTGTTTTCATGATGGTTTGCATATGGTTTTTTCTTATCTTTTTGTATCCCCGAATGGTTGATGGAGACAATATTGAGTCTTTAGATTCGATGTATCTGTCTATGGCTTCCCCAACCGTGAGCTTGCTGGGATTTTTTTCTGCTGCGTAAGGCCGTTTTTCAGAACAGCTTTTGCTTGTGCAACATTTGGATCTTCGTCAATAATACTCGCTCGCTTACACCATGACCTGGCACCGGTACATGCCACTTGGCAACTTTTGCGGTGTATTAGTGATTAATTAATGTCAACTGAACAAAGGCTGCTTTTTCTGCTGAACCAACCATAGCACCAAAAACGCAAGCAGCCGCAGTAGTGCGCACTGAATCTTTCTGAGATTCAGTACCAAAATGGACATGGCAACGCTGTGGGCGATGGTTTGGCGCAGCTTTGTCATGATCAGTCCCAATCCGCACTTGCGCTTGGCCAGCGTCGAAGTGCAGGAAATCCCGATGATGCGCCTGGGTGCGGTAAGTGCGTGGCTTGCGGCCGTCGGCCGCATCATACAGCTCGTCCAGCAGCTTTTCTGTGTTTTCCCGAGCCTCGTTGAGAAGCGATGCGTCCTGAGGGTAGCGGATGTTAGAGGGCGCGCAGGTGGCGTCCACAATCATGGTGCCGCGGTTGCCGCCATTTCCGCGGTCGTCATCATCCTCGTGAGGCGTTTCCTTCTGCACTGTACTCAGGATCATCTCATTGATCACTGACTGGTGGCCTGGTTTGCCGTGCTCTTTTTGGCCAGTGATAGATTTTAAATGTTTCCGCAAAATTTAGGATTGGTAGCCGCGTACATGCTCGGCGCGCTGAGCGAATCCGCCAAAGGCGTCGCGACGCTCCATCCCACGCAGATTTTATTTCGGGGTCTTGTCATCGTGGCGCTGGTGCTTCTGTGGTTTTATTCGACTATCTCCGGGCAAAATTTCCGGAAGGAATCAGTTACCCCTCCAGAAATACCGATAGAAGAAAATTACAATCATTGACCATCTCGCCATTTTGTCTTATAATAATTTAGATTAACAACCTCGGTCAGATTGTCCGGTTGTGATTTGGATTTAACAGCAATAGAAAGGAGCTGCCGCTTGATATGAGTGGTTGCTCCTTTCATACGTTTCGGTATCTTTAAGTTGTGAAAAACACGGAGCGACAAGATGAGAACAAAAAATTTGTTTCAAATAAAGAAAACGAAAAAGATTGTCTATGTATTCATTCTCTTTCTTTTCGTTGGGATCTTGATCTTCATTCAAAACGATAGCTTTTTGTACCAGGTGACAATTGTACGAGTGACCGAAGTGAAGGAAATGCAAACTTCAAACGCGAAGGACTTTGGGCAAAAATATCAGCAGGAAATCACAAGCGAAATACTGAATGGTGCGTATAAGGGAAAAACTGCCGATTACATAAATATTAAAAGCGATTCCGGCGCTTTTGATATGAATCTCAAACCAGGCGATGAACTATTTGTCAGCCTGGATGAAAACCATAATATCAGCAGTGTAACCGACTTCAAACGAGATTTTTATCTAGCACTGATTACTGAAATTTTAATTTTATCCCTTGTTGTATTAGGCCGAACAAAAGGATTGCGGACATTGATAACCTTGCTGCTGAATGTTTTTATTTTTTCTTTGATCTTATTTTTAAGAGGAGAAGGTTTCAATGTTTTACTGCTTTATATCGTAGCATCAATTATTTTTATTGTGTCAACGCTTCTTATCATCAGCGGCAGAAATCTCAAAACCGTATGCGCCATTGTATCCTCTATTTTGAGTTTGAGCATAACAATGGTAATCGCTTTTTCCGTAATTATAATTTATAAGCAGTCAATCTGTTTTGAATTGATGCCGTTTGCCATCAAAATTTCGGATTATCAGAATGTTTTTTATGCTGGAATTCTGATTGGCGGCCTTGGAGCCATTATGGAGATCGCAATTGCAGTATCCTCGGCAGTGCATGAATTGATGATGAAAAAACCGGATATTACTGTAATAGAATTACGCACATCGGGAGCCAATATTGCCGCGGATATGATGGGTGCGCTGATCAATGTTCTGTTGTTTACATTCATGATCGGAACCATTCCGATGCTAACGCTTGCAATGGCAAACGATCTGCCAATTGGTTTAGCACTATCATATTTTTCTTATTTGGAAATTATTCGCTCTTTAGTCGGTGCGATCGGCATCGTATTAACGGTTCCCATCACGTTATATACCACGATTTTTATACAGAAAAGAGGCGGATATTAATGATACTTACATTATCTGCAATTCTGTTTGTTCTCCTTTCGGTCATAGGCAGAGCAAAAGGAATTAAAACCTTTTGCTCTGTGTATATCAATTTTTCCATGATCATTTTTTCCGCTATCCTTATCGTAATCGGAGTGAATCCAATTGCAGTGGGGCTGGTCTTCAGTGTATTGTTCAGTATGATTACTCTTTTCTGGGTGAACGGTTATAACCATAAAACATTGGCGTCGTTTTTCTCTGTTTTAATTGTATTGATATTAACCGGCTTTTTCGTTCTGTGGCTTGGCACGAAAAGCAATATATCAGGTTTCCCAAGCGAATATTCGGAAGAAATAGCGGAAGCGGATATCAGCTCTTCAGATATCCAGATCAATTTTTTCGATGTATTTATTGCCATAATATTTATGGGGCTCATCGGAACCATCACTGACGCCGCGTTGGATGCTGCGACCACAGTATATGAAATTTATCAAAATAATAAAGACATGCCTGTTTCGGAGCTGTTTATATCCGGTTTAAATGTCGGTGGAGACATCCTGGGAACCATGGTTAATACGCTGTTCTTTGCTTTTTGGGGGACCTTTATGGGTTATTTTATTTGGCATCAGGGAGAATCAGTTTTGAAGGTTTTAAATGGAAAAGCGTTTGCCTTTGAATATATCAGGATTGCTTCCGGCGGATTAGGCTGCATTCTTGTAATTCCTATTTCTTGCATAACAACTATTATTTTACTCAAAAATTTGCGCCTGAGATGAGGATGTTTTTAATAAAAACGCAAATTGTAACCGTAATCTGGATGCACCTGCATTAAAAAAATTGGAGGATGAATCATTATGAAAATCGGAATGATCGGCGGAATCGGGCCGGAATCGACCGTGGATTACTATCAGCGTCTTATTAAGCTCTATCAGATAAATATAAACGGAGACGATTACCCGGAGATTATCATCAACAGCATCAATATGACAGCCATGCTGAAGTTTGTATCCGGTCAGGATTGGGACGGCTTGATCAATATGCTGGCAGATGCCGTTCAATCGCTTTATAAAGCCGGTGCGGATCTCGCGTTTATTGCTTCCAATACGCCGCATATGGTTTTTGAACAAGTCCGGAAGACATCGCCTATTCCCCTCGTCAGCATTGTGGAAGCGGCGCGGATAGAGGCTGAAAAACTCGGACTGAAAAAGGTCGGTTTGCTGGGAACGCTGTTCACTATGCAAGCCAGCTACTATCAGGCCGAAATCAATAACAGCGGGATTGCGGTCGTGGTTCCGAACAATGGCGAACAGCAATATATCCAGCATAAGCTGTTTTCAGAGATCGAGCGCGGCATATTTTTAGAAGAGACACGAAACGGCCTTTTGGAAATTGTCAAGAGGTTGATATCCGACGAATCGATAGACGGCATAATCTTAGGATGCACCGAGCTTCCCCTGATCCTTACCAAGGATGAATACGGCATTCCCTTCGTGAATACAACGGCGATCCACGCGCAGCGGATTTTTGAAAAATACGCTGAATTGAGTGGGGTCCCAATCTCCCATTAGGTTTTGAGGTGCAGCATGTTCAGTAGCTTATATATCGAAGGAATAAAAATACAGAAAGACGCGGGAGAAAACGACAGCTATCTCTTTGGACTACCGATTGTGAAAAACCTGATTCGAAAGGAACAATTGTCTTTTAAGAATAAGGTGACTTTCTTCGTCGGCGAAAACGGCACCGGTAAATCCACTCTTCTTGAGGCAATTGCCGTTTCCTTCGGTTTTAATGCCGAGGGCGGGACGAGAAATTTCAGTTTTTCCACCGCAGAGACCCATTCGGATTTGTATCGTTATCTGACCGTTGTCAAAGGCGTCAAAAGGCCCAAGGGCGGATTCTTTCTGCGTGCTGAAAGCTTCTATAATGTTGCCACAGAAATTGACAAACTGGATCAGATCAGTCCGCTTATAGATTGTTATGGAGGGAAATCGCTGCACAAGCAATCACACGGAGAAAGCTTCATGTCGCTTGTTTTAAACCGGTTTGGGGGAAACGGCGTATACATTTTGGACGAGCCGGAGGCAGCGTTGTCTCCTTCCCGGCAGATGACCCTGCTGGCCGCCATTGATTCTCTGGTTAAAAACAATTCGCAGTTTATCCTCGCGACTCACTCGCCCATTCTAATGGCATACCCCGATGCCAACATTTTTGTGCTGACAGACGACGATATCCGTCTGACGCCCTATGAAGAAACGGAGCACTATGCTTTGACGAAACAGTTTTTGAATAACCCACAGAAGATGCTGAAATATCTGCTGGAGAATAAGTCTGAAAAGTGAATCTACTGCAATACACACGGGGACCGCTGGGACCGATACGGCTTGATCACAAAATCGCCCTTGAAAATGAGCTTCACCGCTGTGACGGCACTGTAATCTTCCAGAGCGGTTATGTTTCCAATCACCTTGGAAGTTGTCTTTAATACAGGGTCAGTGCCGTTCCTATTGATGTCCTTGGTATCCTGCACCAGGTAGGTGGATTTGATGTCCGCCGGAAATAGGCGCAATCGGATTGCATGACAATTTTAATTGCATCCTGACTGCTGTCATTGTAGTTGTGGATAACCTTCCAATTTTTATGCGGCACGCCGTCCGCACGGACACATCTTTTCTCGTTCTCCTGGCATAGCCAAAACTGGAAGCAGCGCCGGAGTTATCCTCCTGCGCTACCTTATTGAAAATTATTTGGTATTTTTGAATTTGCTTCTTAACATTCGCCGCACTTTTTAAAAGACAGGAAAAAGGCGGGAGATGATCGATCTCCCGCCCCTCCCTGTGGTCAATGCAGATCGGAAACGATGTTGTCCACCGCATGGTCCACGGCGACACCCAGTTTGTGAATGGCCTTACCGGCCTGCGTTTTCATGGACGTCTGGTTGGACGTTACCATCATTCCCGCCGCGGCGCCGGCCATCATTCCGGCGCCTATACCGACCCAAAAACCGGTACATAGCTTCATGTTTAGTCACTCCTTTTTCGTACAGGCACAGTATACCCTAATTTTTCGAAAACATTTATTAAGAATTCCAGTTGTACCATAAAAATCTCGGGTGTTTGCTTTGAGCAAGGCTCCATAGTGCATACTGCAACCAGCGGGAAACGGAGCGGCGAAAGGCGGAGCGCAAAATCAGCAGCGCCGCAATCGCCGCCGCGAAAAAAATCAAAACTTCTCTCATGCCTGCCCATCTTCGCTTTCTCCAATATCTGAACCAATTCGTTCAAATCCCCTTTGGACCATGGAATCCGCCATCAACCCCAAGCTCCCGAAAACCTTATCCAGAAAGCTCTCTGTTCCCGCATGGGCCGCATCACTTTTCAGAACGGCAGGGGAATCCTCACTGGCACCACAGTACGGGAGGACGGATGATCAAACCGGGCCCGATGCAGGCACCAAGGCACGCAGACGCCGGTGCGGCGTTTCTCGTGCAGAAAGCGCAGCAGCAGCGCTCTGTGCTTCATCCTTGGCGATGTTTTTGGAAAAATCCAGAGATCTGCAGGCTGCCGACCGAAATCATGCTGATTTCAAACAAAAGCATCCTGCAAAACCGCCCATTGAAAAGCGCATCGGTGACAGATGCAGTCGGATCTGCGCGTGTCTGTCACTTTTCATCCTGTCTGATTTTTACATCGACGCTGTTGACTTCCACACCTTCGTCGGCGGGAATGAGTATGTATTTTTTGCCGTCAATAATTTTTGTTTCCACCAGATAACTGTATTCCGGATCAACAAAAATCTTGACCTGCGGTGTGACGAGTTCAAATTTACCGCTGTCAATAATATTGCGCGGGTTGAGCGCCGCGCCGCTGCCGAATTTCTCTCCGCATTTTTCCTGGAATGTCTGAATTTGCTCTTCCGGCACTCCGCTGTTCTGCAGAATTTCCCCTACCTCACGGACAGTGATGTCGAGGGGCTCCGGGTTTTTACTCTCCTTGTGCTGCTCAATGCGCTGGCGAATCTGCTCGTGGACAGCCTGTACCACATCATAGCTGCAGCTGTTCTCCAAAGAGTCGGTCAGCACACTTTTAAACGTTTCTTTTTGCTCGTCCGCAGACATGGGGGCTTCCGTATGGAAGACAGCATCAATGAATTCGTGATGGATCTGTGCGGTGTTTCTGGAATAAACAAGCGCGTTATAAATGTTTGCCGCGCGGTCATCAAATGCCGGAAACATGAACCCAAGCTCAGGCGGTGCAACAATCTGGTTTGTCGCATAGCCATGAAACTCGTTTTCGCCGGAAAAGTATCCAAGCTCAGGCTTCCCGTCCCTGACCGGGCAAATGGCACAGATGATGTATTTGAAAACCGTGTCGGATGCATCGGCCTGGATTTCATCATCTTTCCCACGGTATGGAACATCATAGGTGTCGCTGGCGAGGAGAATCAGATAGTTGCTGTCCTCCATCTCCAGCGACCGCACGACTTTTTGATAGAACTGTTCTCTGGCTCCCGCATCTTTGAGCACAGAGTTTGTCAGACTGGTGAGCAAATGGTGCTCCTCACTGTCAACTACCTGCTGGGTGGAGAAAACGAGATCAATCAGGTTCTTGCCAAGGCTTCCGGACAGGGCCTTTTTGAAAAGCCCCAGATACTTTTCCATGTCCAGATCCGGCATAATCCCCAGGGATTCGTCCAAATACGAAACGATCTCCTTGCTGCTATTGACGTAGCAGCCATAGATTTTGCCGATATTGCTTTTATTGGGGGCCATACGGCGGCGGATTTCATTCAGTTCTTTTTGATTCATATCGAAACCTCACAATTAGATAAGAAATCATCGACACGGCAAGGCCATGCAATGGAAAAAAATTATATCACATTTGAAATTCAAATTCCACACCAGGGGCGCATCAAAAATACAGTGTGAAGTTCGTGGGGGTAACGGGAGTGATCAAAGAGCGCGGGGGCCATCGGGATTTTCCGAAGCAGTCCGCCGCCTGCAGACAGTACGCAGTCATCGCTGCTGCAGAGCTCTTTACGTGCACGCATCTCCCGCGGACGGCATGCATAATCCTCCGCGGATAGACCCCGTCGGAACGCAGCGGCGGCAGCGGCGGCATAAATCGTTGCACTTTCCGTTGGAAATGTTATACTGAATGGTTGAATCTGCTGCCGTCTTTTTTGACGCACTTTGGGAAACCCAGGAACAGGGCCGCAATCCTCCTGATTACGTGATGGCCAAGCACAGAACAGGTTGGCAGGATTTATCATAGGAACGATGGGGGTTATCTCTTGAAACTGCGCAGCATGAAGGTAAAGTATCTGCTACTCCTGGCGTTTTTTGCAGCGCTTTCCTATTTTTCTCTGGAGGCTGTTTACCGTTTGGCCAGCGATCGGTCTTCCTTCTTGTCCCTTGGCATTTTCTCACTGAACATGTATGGATTGTCCATCGCGCTTTTGCTTCTGAATTATGCGGCGGACACTGCACGGTTCTATTTTATATTAAAAACGATTCATGTGGAGATTACCGTGCGGCAGGCGCTAAGCCTGACGTTCATCAATTACTTCACCTCCGAACTGACGCCGTTTGCCATTGGCGGCAATGTGGCTCAGGTTTATTTCCTGAATCAGGACGGGATCCCGGCCGGAGCCGCTACGGCGGGAATCACAATCAAAGCCATTCTCCCGTCCCTGTTTTTCATGATAGCGGCCCCCATTCTTCTGATTTATGACCGGAGCCTGGACCGGATTTTCCCCAATCAGGGTTCGTTTCTCTATATGAGCATTCTGGTGGTGCTGACCATCCTGGCCTGCATTTTTCTGCTCTGCCTGCAGAAGAGGCCGGACAGCCTGTCCCGCGTAACAGCCGGTTTGGAGAAACATTTCGGCAAAACGGAAAAAAGCGCATCCCGGATTAAGAAATTTTCCGGGGAAGTCCAGTCCTTCCTGTCCCATATGGCACTCTTTCTTTCCGGAAGCAAAAAATATATTTTCCTTTCTGTCCTGACAACGCTGCTGTTTCTCTTTACGCTGTTTCTCTTCCCGGTTCTGCTGATTCAGGACCTCAATCCGGCCGTATCGGCGACGGAAATTGTCCTTTCACAGATTGTGATTACCTTTGTCATGTATTTCGCCCCCACCCCAGGCTCCTCCGGCGTGGCGGAGGGTGCCTTTATCCTGCTTTTTTCCAGTGATGTGGGCAAGGGCGATCTCGTTTCCCTGACCTTTGTCTGGCGTCTGTTTACCATGTACCTGGGAATTGTTATTGGCATGGTGGTCTTTTATGCCCGGCTCCGGAACAAACGCAAAAGAGACTGAACCAAACAGGCAAATCGCCGCGAACCGGAATTGGAACTGTGCGGCTTTTGTTCCGTTGTCCTATGCCGCAATCAAAACAAAAAGCGGACAGGCCCTTTCCGCGAGTTACGGATGTCGCTTGTCCGCCGTTTTTGGATATGCTATAATTGCGCAGATGAGACAGTATGGATTTTGGGACAGAGGAGGCGCGGCGGTGTATCAAGTCTTGGTTGCGGATGATGAAATCAATATCTGCCAGTTGATTAAGCACCTGGTAAGCTGGGATGAATTGAATTTAGAGCTGTGCGGAATTGCGTACAACGGCGTGGAAGCCTTTGAGTCCATTCAGAGACTGCATCCCCAGATTGTCATATCCGATATCCGGATGTCGGGAATGGACGGAATCAACCTTTTGGAGAAAATACGGGCGGAGGGAATTGACTGCCCGTTTATTCTGGTCAGCGGCTACCGCCAGTTCGAATATGCGCAGCGCGCCATTCAGTTGGGTGTTACGGACTATATTGTCAAGCCGATCAAAAAGAAAGAGCTGAACGATGCGCTGCGCAAAGCGATCGATGTGCTTGATGCACAGAGCGACCTGCAGGAGGAGCGCCAGACCCGGCAGCTGAATCTGGAGCAGTCGGCCCGCAAAGATCTGGAGAATCTGGCCGGCGCCATTGAGGTAAATTCCGCCAAATTAGCGGAGTTATCCCTGCCTGCCCTGGCCGGACAGTACGGTTTGCAGCTGATTGGGGAACAGCGCATCATCTTCGCGAAGCTTGTCTCTTCCGAACCCTATGAGGCGGAGACACTGGCACTTCTGACCGACAAGCTGAAGCGCTGCCTGCGGGAAAGCGCCTGGCTCGACCTGTTTGTCTGCGCCGACTGGGAGTGCGGCGTTCTGCTGGTCGGCTCTTCGGAGAACCAGATTGCCAGCCTGTCGCTTTTGCAGAAAAAATGCCAGTCCGTAATCTCGGTGTTTGCCAACTGGAAAGTGGTGCTGGGCGGGTGCAGCCCGCTGCCGGACGAACTGTTCCTTCAGGCGCTCCGAAGAGCGGAAGGGGCGGCGGCGCAGCACTATTTCCGCCCGAGCGAAGACGCATTCAGCGCCGGCGCGGTTCCCGCCAGACAGCGATTTCAGGATCTGGTGGGCGACTGGAACCTCCTGCCCGAGGCCATGCAGATTTTGGATGCCAAGAGTGTCTGCGAGCAGGTTCGGCGTGGGTTTCACACGCTGGAGAAGGCCAACTCCCCGGAGGTTCTTTTCAGCTATGCGGACTGGGTGATCGGCGCCATGAACCATGCGCTCAGCGCGTTTAATATGGGGCGTCCGATGACGGAAGAGCCGCAGTATCTGCAGCGCAATCAGCTGTTGGAAGAGCTGCACCACTGCCAGTCCCTGCTGTCCATGTGCGAGCGGATGTGCCTGCGGCTGGAGCATCAGATCAACCAGACCCGCGGCGTGATCGAACAGACGGAGAACAAACCCGTCCGTCTGGTGCAGGAGATGGTGGACAGCCGCTATATGGAACAGATCAGTCTGGCCGATGCGTCGGAGGTTACCGGCCTGACCACGGTATATCTGTCGGTGCTGTTTAAGAAGGAAACCGGAACAAACTTCAAGGATTACCTGACGGATGTCCGTATGGAGAAGGCCAAGGAACTGCTGCGCAAAGGCAGGAATATCAACACCGTGGCAGAACAAGTGGGGTACAAGGACAGCAAGTATTTCAGCCATCTGTTTGCCAAGCAGGTGGGTATTAATCCGGCACAGTATAAGAAGCTGTACCAGTGGAAGTGAGGGAATATGAACGATAATTCCTGTGCCCATCTGCGGGTGTTTCGTTGGATCCTGGCCGGACTAGGCTTGGCAGTTTTGGCACTGTATTTTCTGGAGCGGGCCGCAAAGCTTTCCTGCAATGCGGTGTGGCTGCTGGCTGCCGCTGTGCTGGCGATTGCTTTTTCCGCGCTGTACCGATGGGTGCTCCGGCCGATGCAATCCTGCCGGAACGACCGGCTGGAACGGGAGTATGCCGCCGATATTCTGAACAAACAGGCGGAACTTGACGCGCTGCAAAGTCAAATCAACCCGCACTTTCTCTATAACACGCTGGATTCAATCCGCGGGCAGGCTCTGTCCGAGGGGGCGGAGGACATCGCGGACATGACGGAGGCACTGTCCACGTTTTTCCGGTATTCCATCAGCAATCGGAACAACATTGTGACGCTGGAGGAGGAACTGGAAAACGTGCGCAACTATTTTATGATTCAGCAGTTTCGGTTTAATAACCGCTTCCGGCTTCAGATTTTGCCGGTTCCGCAGGAACTGCTGAATAACTGCAGGCTTCCAAAGCTGACGCTGCAGCCGATTCTGGAAAACACGATCTTGCACGGGATGGAAGAAAAGCTGGGACCGGGCACGATCAACATCCGCGTTCTGCCGACGGATGCGCGGACGGTCATCACCATCTCGGACGATGGCGCCGGGATGAGCGAGGAGACCCTGCTTCATCTGCAGGAAAAACTGCGCGGGGATGCTCCCGTCCCTCTGAAGCGATCCAAGGGCTCCGGAATCGCGCTGACCAATGTGAATCGCCGCATCAAGCTGCTGTTCGGCAGCGATTACGGGCTGCGAATCATGAGTACGCTGGGACTGGGAACGGATGTGGAGATCAGTCTGCCGCGCAGCGGAGGGGCCGACGATGCGGCATGAACATCTGCGGGCCGAGGACATCATTTGGACGGGCGAGGAGGGCAAACGCCTGAATCACATGGACTTTTTGGCAGACGCAGGGGAGGCCGTGGGGCTGATTGGCTTAACCGGCGCCGGCAAAACGGCAATCGCGGAAGTCCTGTGCGGTGAAAAAGCCGCGGCCTCCGGACAGATCTGGCTGAATACCGAGCGTGCAGCGGCTGAACAGCTGGCCGGGAACGGCGTTCTGATACAGCGGGGCAGTACGCTGCTGGAAAACCTGTCCATTCCGGATAATCTGTTTTCACTGGGGCGTCCGGCCCCAACGTCTTCGGTATGGATTCAGGAGAACAAGCAGCGGCGGCAGTGCAAAACACTGCTGGCGCAGTTTGGAATGGAGGAATATCTGGATGCCTCGGTTCCGCAGCTTCCGCCTTCCGTGCAGCACCGCCTGTTAATGGTCGGCGCGGTGGGCAGAGGAAAGAAATTTCTGGCATTGGATCACCTGTCCGACGGGTGCACTCTGCAAGAGCAGACGCTGCTGGTCAACTGCATCCGGCAGCTTTGCGGGCAAGGCATTACCGTTCTTTATATCACCGGTCAGATTGACAGCATCCTCCAGCAGATGGACCGCATCACCGTCATGCGGGATGGACGCCGCGTCAAGGAACTCTTTCGGGGGGAGTACGCAAAAGCCACGCTCTATACCTATGTGTACGGATATCATATGGACCTGCCAGTGGGCGGCGTGGAAGTCCGGAGGGCCGGCATTCCGGCGTTTGCATTGGACGGGTGCGATTTCCGCACCAATGAACTGGTGACGATTCACGATGAGGACGGCAGCACGGAAGCGCTGGTCGCCCGAATGGAAGCGCTGTCTGTGGGCCGGATTTCCGTGCTGTCCGCCGATTCGCTGTCGGACTGCTGGATTCCATTCATGTCCGTTTTGGATAATATTCTGCTGACGGTTTCCCGGCGGATCGGCGGCCCGACCTGCCATGTCCGGGGCTCTGTCCGCCGGGTGCTTCTGAAGGAATGCGCTGCGGAAACCGGCCTGACGGACGAACAGATGCTCGCACCTTTTGCACGGCTGACCCGGATTGAACGGTTTCGGCTGCTCCTTTACCGGGTACGGCTGCTGCGTCCGGACATCTATCTGTTCAACCGCATCACCGCAGGGGTGGATTTCTGCGACCGGGAATCCATTACACAGATTGTGAGTCGTCTGCCGGGTATTGTCTTGTATCTCTCCTCCGATTACGCGGAGCTGGAGACATTTGGAACCCGAATTCTCTCTCTGACGGAGGGACGGCTGCAGAGGAATAAACAATGAAAATCACACTGAAACGCTTTGAATACCGGGAGTACGCTCCGGTGGCCATTTTGGCTCTCCTGCTGGGTGTTGCCTATTTTACGGTGGCCGGGTTCGACCGCCCCCAGATCTATCTGAATATTTTAAAAAACGCCTCATACAGCGGCATGATGGCGCTGGGACTGCTGTTTGTGCTCATCTGCGGCGATATTGACCTCTCCATCGGCGCCCAAATGTCCTTTTATGGCGTACTCTTCGGCTTGATTGTCAGCAAGGGAGGCGGCATTCCGTTGGCGGCGGCGGCAACGCTGGCGGCGGCGGCGGCCCTGGGCGCAGCCCAGGGCGTGCTCGTCGGGCGCTATCGGATCAACTCCATGATCGCCACCATTGCCACCAGCGTCACACTCAGCGGCCTGACCTACATTCTGGCAGGCGGCCAGCCGATTTTTGATCTGCCCACGCTGCCGGTGCGCGCGCCGGTCCGCCTGCTGGGAATCTCCCTGCCTGCGCTGATTTGGATTCTGGTGGCAGTGCTGGCCGCGCTGGTGCTGCGCCAGACTTACTGGGGCAAGTTTTTTTACGCGGTTGGCTGCAACGTCACCGCGGCGGAACGCGCAGGGGTCCCTGCCGAGCGAACGAAAATGGTGGCGTTTTCCCTGTGCAGTCTGTGCTGCGGAATCTGCGCGGTGGTTTACATCAGTCAGCTGGGGTTTTCCCCGCTGGAGGCAGGGCAGGAGTCCACCAATTCCGTCCTGACCATTGCCGCGCTCAGCGGTGTGTCCTTCTCCGGAGGACGGGGCAGAGTGATCCCCATTCTTTGCGCCACACTGTTGATGAGTGCGCTGACTTCTGTGTTTATCGTGCTGCGGGTACCAACTTATTATCAAAATTGCATAAAAGGAGTCATCATTTTCGCAGCACTTATAACAAAAATAGAGAAAAGATAATTTTGCCCCCCCTGATATAAAGAACGTCCCATTGAAGATGGGGCGTTTTTTATATAATGTCTACTGAACAATCTCCCTCTCATTGCAGTGCAAGACATTGCGGCAAATCTCTGGTATAATCAGTGCATGGAAAATGGCCTGAAATGGCCAAAAAGCTTGCACAAGGTCGTGATGGGAATGTACAAATGCAGCAACGGACAGATCAGCCTGGCAGATTTCAGGCAGCCGGTGGGGATGCATCTGAAGGAGGACAACCGCTGGGTGAAGAAGGCGCAGACCATCCCCTGGCTGGAGATAGAACAACGGTATGCCGCCCTGTTTACCAACCGGAAGGGCAATGTGGCAAAGCCGCTGCGCCTGGCCCTGGGAGCCTGTATCATCCAGGCGGAGTACGGTTTTTCGGACGAGGAAACCACTCAGATGATTCAGGAAAACCCGTATTTGCAGTATTTCTGCGGCTATCCGGGGTATGACGACTCCAAGTTACCCTTTGACCCGTCTCTAATGGTGTATTTCCGCAAGCGCCTGACGCCGGAGGTACTGGGCGAGATCAATGAGATGATCCTGCGTACCGTGCGGAAGGAACCGCCCCACGAGGATGATGGAAACAGCGGCAATAGCGGCACTATGATCGTGGACGCCACCTGCGCGCCCTCCAATATCCGCTACCCCCAGGACGCGTCGCTGCTCAATGAAGCCCGGGAAAACACAGAAAGGCTATTGGATGAGCTGCACGATCCGGCCGATGGGAAAAAGCCCCGCACCTATCGCGCTCAGGCGCACCGGGATTATCTTCAGTTCAGCCGCAGCCGCAAGAAAACGGCGAAGAAAATCCGCAAAGCGGTAGGAAAGCAGCTGCGCTATCTGACGCGAAACCTGGCCGCCATTGACGAAAAGCTTGCTCTGGGCAGGACCCTTTCCGAACGGAAAGGAGACCGGCTTGCGGCGATCCGCACGCTCTGCGAACAGCAGAAGTACATGTACGACTATCGCTGCCACACCGTTCCGGACCGGATCGTCAGTGTCAGTCAGCCGTTTCTGCGCCCCATTGTGCGGGGCAAGGCCGGCAAGCCCGTGGAGTTCGGAGCGAAACTGGACATCAGTGTGGTGAACGGCTGGACGAGGCTGGAGTGTTTCTCCTTCGACGCCTACAACGAGGCGGGGAATCTTGCTGCCATGGCGGAGCGATTCCGGGAACGTGAGGGGCATTACCCCAGCCGGATTCTAGCGGATAAGATCTACCGGAACCGCGAAAATCTAAGGTTCTGCAAGGAGCGCGGTATCCGCCTCTCCGGCCCCGCGCTGGGCAGGCCGAAGAAGGAGGAGGTGCGCAACAGAACGCAGGATTTCCTGGACGAATGTGAGCGGGTTGAGGTGGAACGGCGGTTCAGTCTGGCCAAGCGCAAATGCGGTTTGGGGCTGATTATGTCCAAACTGCGCCAAACCATCGCCCACAGTGTCGCCATGTCCATTCTGGTGCTGAATCTCAGGAAGATTCAGCGCGCGCTGTTACGGCTGCTTGCGTTTTTGGTGCTATGGTTGGTCCCGCAGAAAAAGCAGCCTTTGTTCAGTTGACATTATATACACTTTTAACAGATTTAACAGATTGATTCGCGGCAGGAGGAGTGCACAATGGCGGAATATATTCTGGAGATGAGCCACATCTCAAAGAGTTTTCCGGGTGTTAAGGTTTTGGACGACGTAACGTTTCGGGTGCGTTCCGGCGAGGTTCATGCCCTGATGGGCGAGAACGGAGCCGGAAAATCGACGCTGATGAAGATTCTGATGGGAATCTATACCGCAGACGCCGGAGAAGTGGCGCTGGAGGGCCGGCCCATGCACGTGCACAGTCCGCGGGAGGCCATCGACTGCGGTGTGGCAATGATTCACCAGGAACTGAACCCGATTATGGATATGCAGGTATTTGAAAACGTCTATGTCGGCCGGGAAATTTCCAGATATGGCATTGTGGATAAGCGATCCATGCTCCATGAAACAGAAAAGCTGCTGAAGGAACTGGGCATTGACATTCCCGCCACGGCCTACATGCGGGAGCTGAGTGTTGCACAGTGCCAGCTGATTGAAATTGTCAAGGCAATTGCCCTCTCGGCGAAGGTGGTTGTCATGGATGAGCCCACATCGGCCATTACCGACAGGGAGGTCGCAACACTTTTCACGCAGATCAAGCGCTTGAAGGCCCAGAATGTCGCCATCATTTATATCTCCCACAAGATGGATGAGATTTTTCAGATTTGTGATACGATTACGGTTCTGCGGGACGGGAAGTTCATCGGAACCAATGCTGCGGCCGACATAAACGAAGAACAGCTGATCCGCATGATGGTGGGCCGCGATATCACCGACGTCTGCCCCAAGACAACGGTTTCCATCGGCGATGTGGCCATGGAGGTCCGGAATCTCTCCATGGGAAACCGGGTGAAAAACGTCAGCTTTACCCTGCACCACGGCGAAGTATTGGGCATTGCCGGACTGGTCGGCGCAGGCCGCAGTGAGTTGGTGGAGACGATTTTCGGAATCCGGAAAAAATCCGCAGGGGAGATCCTGATCGGCGGTAAGAAGGTCGAAATCAGCCACCCCCATCAGGCGATTGCCTACAAGATTGCGCTCGTCACGGAGGACCGGAAACTGACCGGCCTCAACCTGTCCGGCACGGTGACGGAGAATATCACGCTGGCTCATCTGCCGGTGCTGTTTCCAAACGGCCTGGTCAACCACCGGGAGGAACACAAAATTGCCGAGCGTTACATCCGGCAGCTGGACATTAAAACCCCGTCTCCGGCGCAGATGGTCGGCAATCTGTCGGGCGGCAATCAGCAGAAGGTCGTCCTGGCCAAGTGGCTTCTGACAGAACCGGACATAATCATTATGGATGAGCCGACCCGCGGCATCGACGTGGGCGCCAAGCGGGACATCTATCTGCTGATCGGAGAAATGGTGAAGGCAGGCAAAGCCGTCATCGTTATTTCCTCGGAGATTCCGGAGGTCATGGGACTGGCAGACCGGATCATCGTCATGGCGGAAGGCCGTCTGACCGGCGAGATCAGCCGTCCGGATTTTTCGCAGGAAGCGATTATGACCTATGCCGCACAGTTTGGAGAGTGATAGCATGAAAAAACAGCATCGAGTATCTTTTTTGAAGGATTTTGGAATCCTGATCGTGTTCTTGGTTTTGGTGATTGCACTGTCGATCATCTCCGGCGGTACCTTTTCGTCCGCCCGCAACGCCATTAACATTCTGAAGCAGACCGCCGTCAACGGAATCCTTGCGATGGGGATGGCATTTGTCATCATCTCGGGCGGCATTGATCTGTCCGTGGGCTCTACCGTTGGTCTCAGCGGTGTGGTGGCCTGTATGTTTGCCCACCCTGCCGCCTCCGGCGCCGGAGGACAGTATCCGTTCATAGTACCAATCCTGATGGCCCTGCTGATTGGCGCGGCGGTCGGTCTGTTCAACGGCGGCCTGATTGCCTATGGCGGAATTCCGCCCTTTATTGTCACGCTGGGCTCTATGACCATCGTCCGCGGACTGGCGCTGATCGTCTCCGGCGGGTCTCCCATCTATGATGTAACATCCGGGTTTGAGGCCATCGCCTCCGGCAAGCTGAAATCGATTCCGTACCTGGCCTTTTATCTCATCATAGTGGTGCTCATCTGCGCGATTGTGCTCAATAAATTCACCTTTGGCCGGCGGGTTTACGCTTTGGGCGGCAATGAGGTGGCCGCCTCCGTGTCCGGGATCAACGTCAAGCGCATCCGGGTCCTTGTCTACACGATCTCCGGCGTACTGGCCGGTTTTGCCGGTCTGCTGGTTGCCTCCCGCACCATCACCGGCTCCCCCACCGCAGGACAGTCTTATGAGATGGACGCCATTGCGGCAACTGTGATCGGCGGCGTGTCCATGTCCGGCGGGTCCGGCAAGTGGTACGGCATCGTCATTGGTTCCCTGATGTTGGCGGTGATCTCGAATGGTCTGGATATTCTGCGCGTCAACTCCAACTACCAGCTGGTCATCAAGGGCTTTATCATTATTTTTGCCGTTTTAATGGATATCAAGGGCAAGGCGAAAAAAACGTGAACCGAAGACGTATTCGCAGCTCTGGTATATAAATTTTTCAGGAGGAATGGAAAGTATGAAGAAGAAAATCTTAGCAGCAGTTCTGGCCGCCATGATGGTGTTCTCTCTGGCCGCGTGCGGCAGCAGCGGCGCATCCGCGTCCGGCAGTGCATCCGGCAGCGCGTCGGGCAGCGCATCACAGACCAGCTACAAAATCGCGCTGTGCATGAGCCATCAGACCAATGCATTTACCATTGCAGTGGCGCAGGGCGCCAAGGACAAGGCCGCCGAACTGGGTGTGACGGTCGATGTGTTTGACGGCAAGCAGGATCAGGCGACGCAGGCAAGCCAGATTGAGCAGTGCATCAACTCCGGCTACGCCGGCATTCTGGTCGAGCCCGTCTCTGTGGACGGAATTGTCCCGGCTGTGAAAGAGGCCAATGAGGCCGGCGTTCCCGTGATCACCGTCGTACAGAAGATGTCCGGTCAGGATCAGTATGCAAAGGCCTATTGCGGCGGCAACGATGAGGCTGCCGGCGAAACGCAGATGCAGCACGTGGTCGATCTGCTGGGCGGCAAGGGAAACATCGCCATTCTGTACGGCCCCATGGGCTCTGATGGCGAGCTGATTTGCAAGCAGGGCTACGACAAGATTTTGGCGGCCAACCCCGACGTCAAAGTCGTGTTTGACGAAACCGCCAACTGGGTGACTGAGGAAGCTCTGTCGCTGGTTGAGAACTGGCTGTCCACCGGTATGGAGATCAATGCAATTGTTGCTCAGAACGACGGAATGGCAATGGGCGCATTGAAGGCTGTCGAGGACGCCGGACTGCAGGACAAAATCATGGTGTTCGGCGTTGACGCAGTGGATGACGCTCTGCAGGCAATTGCCGACGGGCGCCTGACGGGCACCATTTCTCAGGATGCTTCCGGCCAGGGCGCTCTGGGCGTACAGACCATGGTCAACCTGCTGAATGGCCAGACCGTGGATCCTGTGACCTACACCGAGTGTGTGTGGATCAACAAGGATAATGTGAACGATTATCTGAGCAAGTAAAACAGCCCGCGCATGTACTCTTTCTCCTTTTGAAAAGCACTGACAGCTTTCGCTGTCCGTGCTTTTTTACGCCGTTGGGTCAATAGTCCCTGATCCCCGAAGGAAATGGCATACAGCAACCTTTATGCCGTTGAGAAACGGGAAACGGGAAAGCGGTTGGGCCCCGGAAAATTCCTCACAGCCCAGGCGGGCTGACAACCGCATCCGCTTGTCAGCCGTATGATGCGGCAAGTGCCGCAAAATAGCGGCGTATTCTCTGCCGTGGGGCAGTCGAAACGCTCGGGAACACGGTGTCAGGCGATGACCCGTTCCAAACGGCTTCCCAATCGGCTGAGTGCTTCATTGGTGATCGTGCCGGCCTGTTCCGAAAGATCATATGCGGTTATTTCCCGATGGCCGTCTTTCCCCAGCACGGTGGCAACCTCGCCCGGAGATACATCCGGCACATGCGAGATATCCACAAGCGTTTGATCCATGCAGATCCGGCCAATGATTGGCGCTGTGCAGTTGTTAATTAAAACGCTTCCCACGCCGCAGGACAGCGCGCGGGGCAGGCCGTCCGCATATCCGACTGCCAGCGCGGCGATCTTCATGTTCTTCTTCGCGGCAAAGGCCAGTCCATAGCCCGCATATTCTCCCCGCTGAAGCTCCTTCACCGAAGAGACTCTGGCCCTGACCGACAGCACAGGCCGCAAGTCTATTTTGCACCGCTCCCTGTCCTCTCGGGTGCTGAGTACGCCATAGAGCGCGATTCCCACTCTTGCATAATCTCCGCCCAGCTCCGGATAATTGAGCAGCCCGTAGCTGCTCAGAATGTGCACCTTCCGGCGGGCAAATCCGCGTATCCCGAGCTGTCTGACAACGTCTTCAAGGGCTTCCCCCTGCTTCCGCGTAAACGCCCGATCTTCCGGGGTTTCGGTGTCATCCGCACACAGATGCGTGAATACGCCGTCAATGCGAAGATTCTTCATCCGAAACATTTCGCAGATGCGGTCAATCTCCTCGCAGCGTTCTCCCAGGCGGTGCATTCCGGTGTCGATTCCGATCTGTGCCCGAATCGGCTGTCCGTAGCCGTTCAGAAGCTTTGCATACGCATAGTCCACGACGGTTTGCGTCAGCTCATAGCGCTGCAGAAGGTCAAATTGTTCCGGGTGTGTATAGCCGAGAATCAGGATGACTCCCTGAATCCCATGCTGCCGAAGCTCCATCCCCTCTCCGACAGTGGCCACGCAAAAGGCCGTGATGCCCAGCTTGCTCAGCTCCTTAGAAACGATCACCGCTCCGTGTCCGTATGCGTTCGCCTTGACTGCCGGCATCAGCTCACAGCGGGGCGGAAGCAGCGCTTGCAGCGCCCTGACATTGTGGCGCAAATTTCCCAGATCAAGCTCCACCCATGCCCTGCCTTTCGGAAATGACGGTTCTCCCATAGCAGACATTTCAGTTACTCCTTTCTAATTCTGTGCGGCGGCGGCGCAATCACGGTGCAGTTGTCCGGCACATCGGAGCCGACAATCGCTCCCGCGCCGATTCTGACGTTACTGCCGATTTTAATACCGCCAATGATGACGGCCCCAGCGCCGATCAAGCAGTGATCTCCGATATCCGGCGCCTTGCGCGCTACTTTGCCGATGGTGACATTTTGATAGATCCGGCAGCCGGCGCCAATCCTGGCATAGCGGGAAATATAGATGCCGTGCAAACCGTGAGGCAGGGACGGAATGCCGCTGATGACCGCTCCGTTTCCGATATATCCCCCGTGCCGGTGGGCCATACGGTTCAGGAAAAAGGTCAGAACATCCTGCGCGAACCTGCTTTTCACACGCTCTCTCCATCTGAACAGCCTCCAAAATCCGTGCAGGTCGTCTCCTTTTGAATAGTCGATCATTCTCTCTCTGACGTGCATCTCAATTCCCATGGCTTTTCCACTTGGTCACGATGTATCCGTCGGTGTTGTTGCCCGAGACCATGCCGGAAATTCCGCTCTCCGCTTCCGGAGGCAAATTGGCCCCGGCGTCAGCCGGCAGATAGGATATTTCAAACTCCAGATTTCCTTCTTCATACACCAATGACCGCTCTCCAAAGGGAAACCGCTTTAAAAAGGAATGGTATTCTTCCAACGTGAGCCGAAAGCCGGTCATGATTTCCGCATGAGGAATCCCAACGTAACGGAAGTGCCACGGCTCCTGCGCAATACCGGTCACACACTCTTTTCCGGCCGAATAACGCTGGATGAATCCGTACCGGGCAGCTTTGCCGCGGAACGTCTGGCAGATGCCGGAGTACGGAAAGTCAGGACGAATGAAATCCACCGGATTCCGCCTCAGCCCAAGGTCAATGGCAAGTCCGGTCTGGTGCTCACTGTGGCCGGGAACGGCCACATACTTTTGCGTAAATGCTGCTCCGTTTTCTTTTATGGAGTCGTCCCAAATTCTCTGCTGTTCCCTTTCGGATCGCCACCCGCTGACTGCAAGAATCTTGCTCCAGCCGTGGATGTCGGCCATCAGCCTGTCCAGCAGTGCCGCTGCCCGGCGTTCCAGAAGGACTTCCCTGTTTTCTTCGTTTACCGGTACCAGAAAGTGCTCCGTCAAAGTGTCACGATACGGATGGGCGGCGTTGATGAGGATCAGACTGCCGGAATAGACGGAACAGTTCCGCGCTGCTGACAGCTCCATGCTTACACCGCCAGTTCGACAGCACAGGTGATGACCTGCTCAAATGACACACCGGCAGCCCGCATCATGCTGGGAAAGCGGCTGTGCGGCGTGAACCCGGGTATGGTGTTGACCTCGTTGAACACAATCTCTCCGGAGGGCGTCAGAAACAGATCCACCCGGGCAAACCCGCGGCAGCCAAGCGTCTGATAGATGAACTTCGCCGTGCGCTTCAGCTCGTCGGATTTTTCGGCGGAAATACGCGCCGGAACGTGGATTTTTGAAGTGATGAGATTGTATTTCTCGGTAAAATCAAAAAAGCTGTCCGCAAGCTCGATTTCGTCGATTTCACCGGTTGCCAATTCCGAGTTTCCCATCACCGCGCAGCCGACCTCAAATCCGGGGATGCCTTCTTCCACAATGACCTGATTGTCATAGCGGAAAGCCTCCGCGACTGCCCCCAGCAGGCTGTCACGCGCCGCCGCCTTTGAGATCCCATAGGACGAGCCGGCTCTGACAGGCTTCACAAACAGCGGATAGCCGATGGCCTCCGCCTGCTCCAGAACGCGGCTTTGATCAAAGCTTTTCCCGAAAACAAAGGCACGGGGAACTCGCACGCCCGCCATTTGAACCAGCCGGTGGGCGCGGTCCTTATCCATGCACAGCGCGGAGGAGAGCGTTCCGCACCCAACCAGAGGAATTCCGGCCAGCTCGCAAAGCCCCTGGACGGTTCCGTCTTCCCCGTTTTTGCCGTGCAGGACGGGAAACACCGCGTCAATTGCGATTTTTTCCACTCCGTTGTCATGAAACACCAGCAGTGCCCGCGCGCTTCGGTTTGGAGAAAGCGCGGCCGGCGTACAGTCGGCGCCATTCAGCCAGGTGTCACCGGTGATATTTTGGAGGTCACCGGTAAAGTGATACCAGTCGCCCGACCGGGTAATGCCAACCAGAACCGGCGTGTATTTCGCCTGATCCATGTGGCGGATCACGCCGCCGGCCGATTCCAGCGACACGCCGTATTCGGATGAGCAGCCGCCAAACAAAACCGCAATGTTTCGTGTCTTCATCTGTTTCCAACCTTTCTCTGCAGCAGGCATTCCGGCAGAAAGCCGGGGCCGTTTTGCGATTTCAAAGGATTCCGTGGGAATTTCCGACGCAGATCAATGCGCTGTTTGTTTGCGCTCCGCGGAGAATCCCCTCCTTGGAAAAGCGCGCAGAAAGAAATCCCCGCTTCGTACGTCTATCGTACCAAAGCGGGGATTTGAATGTTTCTGATTTCTTTTCGGATTGCCTGACGATTCTCTGACACAAATCATACGATTTTCTGACGGGAAAGCGGAAGCGTCACGGTGAACGCGATTCTCTCGTCAGCGCTCTCGGCGGCGATGGTTCCGCCATGCAGCTCGATGATCTCCTTGGCAATGGCCAGGCCGAGTCCGGATCCGCCGGTAGAGCTGGCACGGGAGGAATCCAGCCGGAAAAATTGTTCAAAAATCCGGTCCAGCTTTTCAGACGGAATCGTTTTTCCGCGGTTTTTTACCTGTACCACGGTGTGGCCGCAGTTCTGCGCCAGTGAAACGGTGATGCTTGTATCCTGATAGCTGTAATTGACGGCGTTGCGGAACAGGTTGTCGAACACACGCTCCAGCTTGTCCGGATCGCAGACAATCCGGACATCCGGCGCAAGCTGCGCATCCCAGGTCAGTGATTTTTCCGTCAGAACAGGATTAAATTCAAAGAGGATCTGCTCCAGCATCCGGGTCAGATTGACCGTTTCCTCCTCCAGCGTCAGATTGGTCAGATTGAAACGGGTGATCTCGAAAAACTCATTGATCAAATCTTCCAGACGCTCCGCCTTGGCCAGCGCGATGCCGGTGTACTTTGCCCGCAGCTCCTGCGAAATCTGCGGCTCGTCGCGCAAAAGCGACAGGTACCCGATGACGCTGGTCAGCGGGGTCTTCAGGTCGTGGGCCAGATAGACGATCAGATCGTTCTTGCGCTGTTCCGCATCTCTTGCGGCCCGGGCATCGTTCAAAGCCTTTTCGCGCACCAGATTCAATTCGTTTTCCGTGGCTGCCATCGCCGCCGGCAGGACGATCGATTCAGCAGTGGGAGCGGCCAGCTGTTCCGAGGCAGCCACAATCTCGTCCAGATAGCGGAGCGGTTTTGAGATAAACCGATAAGTGATGAAAGTCCAGCCAATTAAAGCGGCTACACTGACGAAAAACAGAATGTAGTCCTTGACAAATTGCAGCAGCCGGTAGAGCGGGTCCGTATCATACCAGGTGAACAGGAGACAGAACTGCCATGCCAGAAACAACAGCAGAATTAGTCCTGCCGCGAAGCCAATCAGTGCCAGAAAATACTGCAGCAGCAGCTGCCGGGAAAGCTGGCTTCGGCGGCTTTTCCTCTGACGCAGACGTTCCATGTCATTCAATGGTGTAACCCACCCCCCAAACGGTTTTGATGAATTTCGGCTTGCGGCTGGGCTCCTTCATCTTCTCCCGGAGCCGGGCAATATGGGCCATGACCGTGTTGTTGTTGTCAAAATACTTTTCCCCCCATACCGTCTCGAACAGCTCTTCGGAGGATACCACCTTGCCCTTGCGCTCACACAGGAACCAGAGAATATCAAACTCTATGGGGGTCAGGGAGATTTCCGAACCATATAAAATGCATTTGCGGCTGTCGCGGCAGACGTTCAGCCCAGCAAAATCGTATTCATGCTGGTCCTCTTCTATCGCCTGCGCCACGTTGTACCGTGTATATCGGCGAAGCTGGGCTTGACGCGGGCCACAAGCTCCAATGGGTTAAAAGGCTTTGTGATGTAATCATCCGCGCCAAGAGTGAGCCCCATGATTTTGTCCATATCCTCAACCTTCGCCGTGAGCATAATGATCGGGAACATATGCCTCTCGCGGATCTTCCGGCAAAGCGTAAACCCGCTCATATCCGGCAGCATCACATCCAGTATGGCAAGGGACATTGCCCCGTGCTCCACACAGGCCAGTGCATCGGTGGCGTTATAGAATTTGAAGACGGTATAGCCGTCGTTTTTCAGATACACCTCAACCAAATCCGCGATTTCCCGCTCGTCGTCTACAACCAGTTGTTTTCGGTAAAATGAAAGTATCGCAAAAGGTCTCGAAAAAGTTAGCACCCCAGATGGCATAAAAAGTGAGCCATTGTCAGCACCTGAAATAACCGCTACCATTAGTTTGTTAAGGACTAAGGAGGTAGCAGAAAGGTGTTAAGAATGGCTCAAGTAAATAATATCAAAGATCTCTACGAAAATGAAGACCTAAGTTTGCGAGAAATTTCCCGAAAGACAGGTCACAGCTTCAAGACTGTCCAAAAGTACGCCTACCAGCTTGACTGGAGCGAGGACAATCTGCCGAATACCGAGCCAACGAGCTATCCGGTGCTGGGAGATTTCATTCCCGTAATTGACGAATGGTTGGAGGCCGACCGCAAAATCCCGCGCAAGCAGCGCCACACCGTTTGGAGAATCTTCTGCCGCCTGCGGGATGAGCACCATTTTACTGGTAGCTATTCCAGCGTGAAGAAGTATGTCCGCAAAAAGCGGTTCGTGATGAATTCCAAGAACAGCGGTTATCTGCCGCTGGAGCATGCGCTGGGCAGTGGACAGGTGGATTTTGGCAAGCATCTCTACTACGACGGCACCGGGCAGGAACAGGACGGCTATGCGCTGACCATTTCCTTCCCCAATTCCAACAAGGGTTACACCCAGACCTTCCCCTCGCAGAACCAGGAATGCCTGCTCACGGGCATGAAGCGTATCTTTGAGCATATTGGCGGCGTGCCGCCTGTGCTGCGCTTTGACAATATGTCCACCGCCGTTGTGCAGGTACTCAAGGGTACAGACCGAATTCTCACGGACGGCTTTCAACGTTTTATGTTGCATTACCGTTTCCGTGCAGAGTTCTGTAACCCGGCATCTGGCAACGAAAAGGGCAACGTGGAAAACAAGGTGGGCTACAGCCGCAGAAATGCCTTTGTGCCGGTTCCGACCATTGTGTCCTTTGACGAGTTTAACGAGTCCCTGTGGGAATGGTGCGAGAAGGATGCCCGGCGCCCTCACTACAAGAAGAAGCTCCTGATTGAAGAGCTTTGGGAAGATGACAAAGTGAGTCTTCTGTGCCTGCCGGAGTACCCGTTCTCAGTATTCCGATATGCGGCACTGACCGTGAGCAAAAGCGGCTTTGTGACCATTGAGACTAACAAATACGGCCTTTCTCCCATGCTGTCCGGTGAAACGGTGCAGGCTAAGATTTTCTATGACCATGTGGCATTCTTCCATGACCACCACCCGGTTGGGCACTACCGCAGGAGCTACAAAACCAACGATGAGGTGTACGACTGGACGCAGTATGTGTCCGTTCTCTGCAAAAAGCCGGGAGCAATTGAACATACCCGCTTCTTCCACCAGATGCCACAGCAGTGGCAGACATTCTTGGAACAGACCAGCGGCAGAGAACGCAAAAATGCGCTTCAGCTGCTCAGCGAGATTGTCTCTGACGGCAATGCCGCCTTGTGCGCTGATGCGCTGGAACTCGCCGGTGAGAACGGCCGCACGGATGCGGACAGCCTCCGGCAGTGCTATTACATGATTGCGAAAAAAGAATACCGGCCTGATCCGCTGAAATTACCCGGCTCTCCGGCGCTGCACTACAATCCCAATCTTTCCGCCTACGATGGCCTAATGGGAGGCGATGCAAATGTCTGAGGAAATTGAGCTGATGATGCGACAGGTGAAGCTGGGCGGCATGGCAAAGGAATGGCGCTCAGTCCAGTTTGAAAACACAGAGCAATATGTGACCGATCTGCTGAAGCTGGAGCTGAAAGAGCGTGAAGCCAACAGAATTAACCGCATGGTGAAAACCGCCGGTTTCCGTGTCCTGAAAATGCTGGATGACTTTGTGTGGACTTCCGCCATTGAACTGCCCAGCGGCTTGACTGCCGAGTACATGGAGGAACTGCAATTTCTCACGCCCAAGGAAAATCTCATTTTTATGGGTACCGTTGGTACCGGCAAAACTCATCTCGCCACAGCCATTGCCTTGAAAGCCTGCCAGGAAGGGCGGCGTGTCCGCTTTTATACAGCGGCGTCCCTTGCCAATATCCTGCTGGAAAAGAACAACAAGGGCACGCTGAACAATTATCTCAGTACGCTGAAAAAAGTGGAGCTCATTGTGATTGATGAGATTGGTTTTGTCCCACTGCACAAGGATGCCGCGGAACTGCTGTTTCAGGTAATTTCTGACTGCTACGAACGCAAGAGCTTGATTATTACGTCCAATCTGGAGTTCTCACAGTGGAACACCGTTTTTGGCGACAACCGCCTGACGGCAGCGCTGGTTGACCGGCTGATCCACCATTCCCACATTGTGATTTTCTCTGGCGAGAGCTACCGGCTGACCCAGTCCATGCAGCGCCAGCGTCCCCGCTGAAAAGGCGCTCCAAAAAGTGAGCATTGGGCCCCGGCCTGTTTGGCCCCGTGGGTCTCCAAAATGTGAGCGTTGGGCCCTGTCCTGTTTGGCCCCTCAAAAGGCCTTGACGCTGCACGCACAAACAAAGAATTAGGTGCTCCAAGGTGCTAACCTTTTTGGGGACCTTTTGCTAACATTTTTACTTGACGAACACAACCAGTATATTGTTGGTCATTATAGTCCTTCTTTATCACCGGAATGTTGCAAAAAAAGTGGAATGCTGTTTCTTCATATAACTGATATTATATGCGTACAATCAAATGAAGGCAACAGGCAAAGTACCAACCAAAGGAATTTCGTCTCGGAGAAAATGCGCATGATGTACAACCCCTGTGAAAAAACCAGGCCGCTCCCCTGCAGACAATCTGATCGTCTGCAGGGAAGCGGCCTGTCATGTTTATGGCGTCTTCCGGGAAATCTATCCGTTACAGGGTTTCGCTGTGGCTCTCGAAGAACTTGAGCAGAATCGTCTCATCCTCCGGGTTGGAAGCAAACAGCTCCAGATCGTCCGACCGTTCCGTAACCAGCTTCCCGATGGCCAGATACTGGGAAAACATGGACTTCAAATCAAATTTGTCCCCTCTGGGGGACTCCAGCCACACAGACTCCTTGCAGCGGTTCACCGCATTCTTAAAATCTTCAACATCCTGAATATTGTTCAGTTTCATTGATCTTTCCTCCCTTTCAGTCATTCCCTCTTACCGGCGTCTCCGGCGCAGCTGCTATTTGACAACCTGTTTCTCACAGATCCCGTCCGGAAAACCGGACTCTCCGCTGTAAAGGGCGGCAAATTTTCTCTTCTCCGCCGCGCGGGCCGGGAGGTTTGGTCTGCCTGATCTACCGGCCATTTTATAAAAATATATACTATTTTCCGCGCAAATGCAATAGTCTTTCGCGGATAGCATTGTTTTAACGGTCAGAAGTTGGCGAGCCGTTCGGTGGTTCTTTTGAAGCCCCAGGGAACCTTTTGGGCGGGTTTTGCGTCTATTTCTTTAAACAGTGCGGGCCGGGCAAACGATGCAGGCGCAGCATGCGGCGTTCCCCGCCCCGGAGTGCTGCAGAATCACTGCCGAGCGCCGAAAAGGAGACTTCTCTATGAAACGACAAGCGAATCACTTGATCCCCTGCCATACTCTGAGACAGCGGGGCGGCGCGGTGCTGGCGACGCTGATGCTGGCTGCCGCCATTTCCGGCACCCTGAGCGCCTGCGGCGCGAAAGTTTCCCAGCCTGCGGAATCGAGCGGCATTCAAGGCTCTGCTTCATCCGGCGCAGGGGCAGGCTCCTCTGCCTCGTCGAGCACCGGAGCGGTCTCCTCTGCCGAGACAGACGCGCTCAGCTTCTCTGATCTGATCGGTCTGCTGGGAATGACCCAGGACGAGGTCACCTCCGCCGTGGGGGAGACGCCTGTTGGGGTGGACGAGGGAGGCCTGGGGTTTGACCAGACGGGCATCCGGGTCTGGTTTGACGAGGAAACCCACACCAAGGTGGCACAGGTATTGATTATGACAGACGCCTTTGACCTGAACGGCGTCCGGGTGGGCGACAGCTTCAGCGACTTTGAAAAGACGTTTGGGGAACCCGTCAGCGACAGCAACGGCGATGCGCATTTTCAATATGACAACATTTATCTGTCCGTTGTCCGGGACATTTCCTCCGACAACGACAAGACCATTGGCGTCTATCTTCTGCAGGAGGATTTTAAGCAGTGAGTCATCCCCCGCTGAGGATTGCAGAGAGAGCGGCGGACAGAATTTTCTGTCTGCCGCTCTCCTTCGTATTCGTATCAGAATGCTTCGTCGGGGACAAACGGCTCAAACCGCAGGGACGGGTAATCCAGCTTCTTCTCCGTGACATGCTCCTGTTCTTCTGCCCGGAGCTGATAGGTAACCGTCACCGTCTGTGTACCCGGATCATAGACAGAGCTTGCCGGATGTGCCAGCCGGTTTTCTGCCTGGCTGGGCAGATCGGTGCAGGAGGCACATTCCACAGCCCCGTCCCGTACCCGGTAGACATACGCTGCCCGCACGCCGTCGGCGCCGAAGGTAACGTTGCACACCAGTTCCCGGATTCCGTCGCCGTTCAGATCCACGGGGGTGTCGTCCTCGCCGTTGGACCCCCAGCTCTCGGCGATGCAGGTGCCGCCATCCGCTTCCACGGCGTAATAGTAATTCAAGTACCAGGCACCGCCGAAGGAGGCCACGGACAGCACCACCCCGTCGTGCCCCAGCACGCCGGTAAACGGCCGCAGGGTGACATTCTCCGGGCTCTCGTAAAGCACGTGGTCTTGCAGTGTTTTCAGAATTGTTTCCGTGCCGTCCCGATCAAGGACGATGTCCAGCGTATCATCCTCCGCACCGCTGCGCAGTCCGATTTGGTACGCGCCGCAGTCCACAGACCAGGTAGCGCCGTTGTCGCCGGACACCACCGTCTCCCGGAGATCCTTCGTATTGCGCAGTTCCATGGTCAGACTGGGGCCGTCCGCCGTGATGCTCTGCGCCTCCCATGGGCCGTCCGTCAGGTGGAGATCGGCCTTCTGCCAGGACACTCCGCCGTCCGCCGTGACAAAGACCGGCGCGTCGTCAAACAGTCCGATGGCCACCACCCCATGGAATTCATCCAGAAACGCCGCCGCACTGGGGTGCCACTGTGCGCCGGAGAGCTGCCCTGTCTCCTCCCAGGTAGCGCCGCCGTCATGGGTGCGGTAAATGTAGGTATCCGCCGCCGCAACGCCCCGGCCGTAGGTCACCGCCAGCCATCCCTCCGTCTCGGAGACCAGCTGCGCCCGGATCTCCGGTTCACCGATCAGCGTGGCCGCCGTGCTGCGTCCGCCCACATCCTCATCCTTCCACTCCCTCGGCGGGGCAATGGCCGGCCCCAGCGCCGCCCAGGAATCGCCGTCGCTGTACCGGACGCAGGGTACGCCGCTCATAACGGTGAGCTGCGCTTGTTTCCAGTTCTGTTCCGTGCCCATTTCTCCACTGGTCTTGGGAATATAAACCTCCACCGCGGCGGGCGTAAACCGCAGCAGCGCGTCCTGCTGGACATCGCTGCCCTCCAACCGATATTGGATGGTCAGTGAGCTGTCCTTAAGCTGCTCCGGGAAAACCCCGGTGACCGTCCAGCTTGGCAGCTTCTCCTTCAGAAGACCATTGACATCCTCCATGAACAAAATGCCGTTCCGCTCAAAGTAATAGTAGGATTCCGCGCCGTGGTAAAACCACAGCAGCTCTTTTTCCCCGTCCCCGTTCAGATCCTGCTCGATCACATAGTTGGAGCAGTCCGCCAGAAGCCGGGGCGTCCCGTCCGCGTCAAAATAGTAGTAATCATACGCATAATACGCCGCGCCTCGTGGGCACTCCAGCACGAAGCCGTCGTGTCCGAACAGATCCGTGAATGTGCCGATGGCATAGCGGTCCGTATATACATTGTACTCATCCGTGAAGCGAAGCAGCGTATCGCTGCCGGCAGCCCGGCAGGCGGCATACTTATTCCCATCCTGCGCCCGGTAAAACAGCACCTCCGTGCCGTTCTCCAGTGTGCGGGATGCCAGAATCTCGGCGATGTCGGATACCTTCGCTCTTTGCGGAGAGACGGCTGTCTCCACGGCATGATACGGTCCCATCTCCGACAGGGGCAGCGTTGCGGCAAGCTCATATCCGTCCGGAACAGCCGGCGCGGCTTTCGCCTTTTCCCACGCCACCAGCGGCACCATGCAGACCGCCAGCAACGCGCAGCCCACCGCCAGAGCAGCGCCCCGGCGCTTTCCGGTGGACAGAATGTTCAGCAGCCGTTCCCGCATGGCCCTGGCTCCCCCACAAAAATAGGTGGACAGCACCGGCTGCCGCCCCTTTCCCACAGCGGAGAGCAGCACTTGACCGTATGCCCTCCGGCTCTCCGCGTCCGCACCCTCCATCACCCGGTCGTCGCAGGCGCGTTCCATGTCCCGGTCCGTCTCCCGACGCATCAGCCACACCGCCGGATTAAACCAGTGCGCCAGATTGGCGGCAAGCAGCACGGCTTTCCACCACAGATCATGACTTTGCCAATGCGCCAGCTCATGGCGCAGAATGTACCGCGTTTCCGGCTCCGCGCAGTCTTCCGTGGGCAGCAGCAGTCTGGGCCGAAGCAGCCCCGTCAGCAACGGACCTCCCACTCCGGGGCAGACCAGCAGCGCGGGGCAGGCCCCTTTTCCGGTTTCGGCGCACAGCTCCCGGTAAATTGAGAGCAGCGCCTCACTTTGAACCGGTCTGGCCCAGCGGCGAAGCTGCCGCCGGAACAGGGATTCGCCCATTGCCATCCGGAGTGTCCAGGCCAACGCTCCCGCCGCCCAGAGAAGCTCCGCCGCTGTCAAAAGGTCCAGGGCCCGAGCTGTCTTCGTCTGTGGGGCATCCGCTCCCCCGCTCTCCTGCGCGGCCGGGGCGGCGATGTCCGCTCCGGTCCCATCCCCCGTGCCCGCACTCTGATTTTGAGAGGTGATCCCGATCTGCGCACCGCCGGCTTCGGTGCGTACAATCTCCACCTGACGGGCAGGTATGGCGATGGTGATTCTGGCGATTCCCGCCGGCACCGCTGCTGCCGATCCCGCCAGCAGAACCGCCGCCAGCAGATACCAGAGTCTCTTTTTCCAGAGCGCCGCAAACCTCCGGTTCCACAGGGGAGACACCGCCAGCAGGATCAGGATTACCGCGCCCACTGCCAGAGACGTCCGCAGAAGATTCAAAAACAGCGCGTCTATCATCGGCTCTCCTCCCAGCGGTCCAGCAGCTGCCGCAGATCCCGCAGATCCGCCTCGCTGACGGAGTGGCCGTCCACCAGCGAGGCCACCAGCCCCGTGACGGAATTGCCGTACAGCTTCTCCAGCATGGTTTTCCCCTCATATTGCCGGTAGGATTCCTCACCGATCAAGGCGGAGTAGCGATTGTTCCGGCCGTCTTTTTCGCACAGGAGAAACCCCTTGTCGCACAGACGGCTCAGCGAGGTCATCAGCGTCGCCAGCGCCCAGTCCCGCTTTCCGATCAGGGCGCTTTGAATCTGCGCCGAGCTCACCGGCTCTCCCGCCGCCCAAACCGCCTGCATGATCTCCAGCTCCGCGTCTCCCAGACGCTTCCGCTCTTTTTTCATCCCAAGCCCCCCGTATTATACGAATGTGTAATACAATATTATACTGTCGTATAATTGATGTCAAGCGTATTCTATCATCTTTGAACCGGTCTTCTCCGGCCTGAGGTGATCGGCTCCAGACGGTGCACTGCGTCGGCGTTTTCCCCCTCCCCGCGGCACCCCGCATTCCCTTGCGTGACGATCTGCACCCGGAGATAATATGGAGCGTGCAGACAAAAAAATCTCCCCCTCCCGTCCGGAATCTGGTATACTATATGCATTGGGAATTCAGGGGAATACTTTCAGCCCCAGTCCCGGCACGCCCCCCACTTCTCTCTTAAGGAGGCATTCACATGTCCACAGAAGAAACCATCCTCTCCCGTCTGTTCGCGCTGCAGGATCTGAAATACCGGGAGTTCCACTGCAGACTTATGCCCACGGTGAATCCGGAGTGCGTCATTGGCGTTCGGACGCCGGCGCTGCGGAAGCTGGCAAAGGAGCTCTCCAAGACGCCGGAGGCGGCGGAATTCCTGCAGGACCTTCCCCACCGGTATTATGAAGAGAATAATCTCCACGGTTTTCTGATCGAGACCATCCGGGACTATGACTCTGCCGTCGCCGCCGTGGACGATTTCCTGCCCTATATCGATAACTGGGCCACCTGCGATCTGATCTCTCCCGGGATCTTCCGGAAACACCTGCCGGAGCTGCTGGAGCGGATCAGGGTCTGGACTGCCTGCGAGCGCACCTACACCGTGCGCTTCGGCATTGGGATGCTGATGAGCTTCTATCTGGACGAGGAGTTTCGCCCGGAGCTGCTGACCATTCCGGCGGACGTGCGGAGTGAGGAATATTATGTCAACATGATGATCGCCTGGTTCTTTGCCACGGCGCTGGCCAAGCAGTACAATGCCACGCTGCCCTACCTGCAGCAGCGCCGTCTGTCCAAATGGACCCACAACAAAGCAATTCAGAAGGCCATCGAAAGCAACCGGATTCCGCAGGAAACCAAGACCTATCTGCGAGCGCTGAAACTCAAGTGAGAACCGCCGCGGGGCAGGCTGCAGATCAGCGCCGGTGAAATTCCCGGCTCGACACCGTGAAACAAACGATTGGAGCGCTGCCATGAAAATTACCGTCATCAACGGAACGGCCCAGAGGGGCGTCACCTACCACATGAAGGAGCTGTTTCTGGACCACCTGCGCAGCGGCAGCGAGATCACGGAGTTTTATCCGGCTGACCTGCCGCCCTTCTGCACCGGGTGCAAAGCCTGCTTTCTCCGGGGGGAGCAGCTCTGTCCACACGCGGAGAAAACCATGCCGGTGTGGAATTCGATGCTGGACGCCGACCTGCTGGTGTTCACCTATCCCGTATATGCCCTTCGCGCGCCGGCATCCGTCAAGTCGCTGCTGGACCACCTGTGCGTCCATTGGATGGTGCACCGCCCGGACGAGCGGATGTTTTCCAAGACGGCTGTAATTCTGACCAACAGCGTGGGCGCGCCCAACGGATCCGCACAGAAGGACGTGGAAACCAGCCTGTCCTGGATGGGCGTCTCTGCGGTCTATCCCTGCGGGGCGGGCATGATGGGCGACATCCTGTGGGAGACCATCTCGCCGGCCCATGTGGAAATGCTCCGACGCAAGACAGACCGGCTCTATGAAAAGGTTCGAAACCTGCAGCCCCGCTCCATGAAGCTGCGGGTGAGGGCGAAGTTTTTCCTGTGCAAAAGGCTCCACCAGATGGTGCTCAAGCGCGAGAAGACGCCCAGTCTGGACAACCGGCACTATCTGGAGCGCGGCTGGATCCGGAAACGGTGAATCGGAAGTCTCCCCCAAGTGATTCTGTACAACCCGGACAGGACGATACCGGCGAGTGTCAATGCCGGGTGCCTTCCACTCCGCGGTGGTCTTTCGCTGGTAACGTATCGATGCAAAGCCCCAAAACCCTTCGGCGCAAAGCTGATCAAGAAGTGCATCGCCTGAGGGAAACGGCGTGACATGCCAAAGCATGTCACGCCGTTTCCTTTTCACAATTTTTCCGAATAACGCTCTTAGGCAATGACTTGCAGCGGTTATCCAGCCCCAGCTTTTTCAGTTCAGCAGCTTCCGGACAAAGCCCGAGCGGCACAGGCCAGGCAAAGGTTTCTTTCATCAACGGGAAGCGCGGTCAATATGATTAAGACAGAGAAGCATGTACGTAATTCATGCTCCACTTCATTCAAAATGGTGGTGAAGAAATGGATGCGGTGCAGGAGAATTCACAGGGCTTCCCCGAGGCGACAGCAGAACAGATGCAAAAGCTGAATTCTTTGAGCACCACACTGGGGTTTCAGCTGTTATTCCTTACGTCCGTGCTGCTCTCGTTTTTTGCAACTTGCCGTCAGCGGGAGGCGTTGTGCTGTGAGATTTCGGGCGAAGCGAAAAAGGCGGAGGAGCTGGCCAACGTCTTTCCGCTGCGCTGCAAAGGAACAGCCATCGCAATTGGTGCAGCGGGATATTTCCTCTGGCTGGCACTCCAGGGACAGGCAAAATTGGATTCCGACGCAAGCTTCGCTGTACGCCGCTCCGCAGAACTGAGCATTCTGGAGGCGGTTTTGGTGCTCGGTGCGGCTGTGGTGCGCATGACAAACCTGACGACGTCCGGGCAGACCGGAACCCAAAGTGTTGTGGGCATTGCCGAGGATCAGGAGCCGGCATAGTCCAAATAAAGGCGGGCGCATCGTCCGGTAGGCTGCCAAATTCAAGGAACGGAACGAGGTGCTCCAACGGCGCCGTTGCGGCCTTCAGACGCAGCAGTGTACGCGCCCAAAACAGCAGAATTTTTAAATATCCGCACTGAAACGGGACTGTTGCGTCCATTGCTGGCCCCACAGGTGAAAGAATACTTTCCATGTGGCTTTCATAGAATTGAGAACTGCAGATTGCAGCTGAGATGGAGGATTTGATCCAAATGAAGGTAGTCATACTGGCCGGGGGACGGGGGTCCAGAATCAGCGAAGAGACGTATCTGAAGCCGAAGCCAATGGTTGAGATCGGAGACGCGCCGATCCTATGGCACATCATGAAGACATATTCGCATTATGGATATAACGACTTTCTCATTTGCCTGGGCTATAAAGGCTATGTGATCAAAGAGTATTTTGCAAACTACTATCGGCATATGGCTGACGCAATTACATACGACTTCAACTCCGAAAACGGAGTGGAGGTCCTTCATACAGCGGCCGAGCCGTGGAAGGTAACGTTGGTTGAAACCGGATTGAACACCATGACCGGCGGCCGGGTGAAGCGCATTCAGCCCTACACCGGAGACGAACCTTTTATGCTGACGTATGGCGACGGCGTGGCTGATATCGATATTGCTCAGCTTGTCCGCTGTCATGAACAGAGCCATCAGCTTGCAACCATCACCGCAGTGCAGCCGGAAGGCCGGTTCGGCAGGTTAAAGCTGAACGGGAACGAGGTCACAGGCTTTTCCGAAAAGGTACGAGGGGAAGAGGGCTGGATCAACGGCGGTTACATGGTTTTTCAGCCGGAGGTTTTCCGCTATCTGCAGGAGGGAGATCAGACCATTCTGGAGCAGGAACCGTTGAAAAATCTGGCGCAGGACGGCCAGCTGAACGCCTATCGGCATGACGGCTTTTGGCAGCCGATGGATACCCTCCGGGAGAAAAACGAGCTAAGCCGGCTGTGGGAAAGCGATCATGCGCCCTGGAAGGTATGGAACGATTGATATGAAACTTGCTGAGTTTTATCGGGATAAAAAAGTCATGATTACCGGCCACACCGGATTCAAGGGCAGTTGGCTTTGCGTAATGCTCTCTTCGCTGGGGGCTAGGGTCAGCGGGTTTTCCCTCGGTATTCCCACGGAAGTATCCATGTTTGAAAAACTGAATCTGACAAACGAAATCGAAAATGATTTTCGGGGGGACGTCACCCGTAAGGAGCAGATCCGGGATGCCATGGAACAGGTCAATCCCGAAATTGTAATCCATCTGGCGGCACAGCCCATTGTTTTGAAATCGTATCGCGCGCCGCTGGAGACGTTCCAAACAAACATCATGGGCACAGCGTGTGTGTTGGACTGCATCCGGGCAATGCACTGCGTCCGCTCGGGTTTGATCGTGACCACCGACAAGTGCTATAAGAACAAAGAGTGGATCTGGGGATACCGCGAGATCGAGGAGCTCGGCGGGGACGATCCTTATTCCTGCAGCAAAGCCTGTGCGGAGCTGATCGCGAACTGCTACGCCAAGAGTTTCCTTTCGGCGGGGCCCTGCAGGATCGCGACGGCGCGGGCGGGAAATGTGATCGGCGGCGGCGACTGGGCAGAACACCGGCTGATTCCGGACATTGTTCGGTCGGCCTCTGCCGGAAAGCCGGTTGTTCTGCGCCATCCTGCGTCTATCCGCCCGTGGCAGCATGTGATGGAGCCGTTATACGGGTATCTGCTGTTGTGCGAGAGACTTTACGAAAACGGGAATCAGTTTGCCGGGGCGTGGAATTTCGGCCCGGCGCCCTTGCAGTATGCCGATGTGGGTTATCTTGCGGAAAAGCTCTGTTCTGTGCTGGGATGCGATATCATATGCGAAGAGCTGGCGGAGAAGCAGGCGCAGGAAGCTGCGCTGCTCAGTCTGGACAGTACCAAGGCAAGGAATCTGCTGGGCTGGAGACCAACCCTTTCGTTGGATCAGGCCCTGTCATTGACGGCTGAGTGGTATCGCTGTGACGCAGACGGGCAGGATTTGCTGAAAAAAACGAAGGAACAGCTGGCGTATTTTGTCGAGCAGATTAGAGCTGAAGGAGCCGTGTGATGTTTCAAATGTCTTTGCCCAAAAACGAGCTGCAGAGATATGTGACGCGACAGCTGAACCATTTTTTTCCGGATAGCCAGATGTCCGGAAGCGACGCGCTGTTTACGCGGTCTGTGGACATGGCGCTTGAGCGGGCTGAGCACTGCTTCTCGCATGTGGCGCTGGATGCTTATCACCGGAATGATGTCACGCGGTTCTCCCACCTGCACGCGGATCAGTACACGGTGTTTTTATGGTTTTTATCCAACTCGGCCTGGAGAATTTTTGAAGATGACGCGATAGCGTCCAAACTGTTTTGCCTGAATAAAGCCCTGAATGGAATCATGTGCATGTATGACGCCGGAATGCCGGACATATTTTTAGTTCTGCATGGCAGCGGAACGGTGCTGGGCAAAGCGAGCTACAGTGACTTTTTTGTGTGCTGTCATGGCTGCACCGTGGGGGCTGTGCACGGGATCTATCCCGTTTTAAGCAAAGGCGTTGCCATGGCGCCGAATGCGACGATTGTTGGCAGCTGCACGGTGGGCCCGTGCGCAACAATCGGCACCCATGCCCTGCTTCGCAACAGAGATTTGGCGGGGAACACGCTTTACTACCGGGATGTCAGCACGGGATTGGCGATGACAAAACCGGTTGAAAACTCATGGGCACAATCCTACTACAATGTGCCGATTGTTTGAAAAGAACAGTGTCCCATGGAACATAACCGCATATTGATCAGCGGTGCAGACGGTTACATTGCACGGCATTGCATCAGGCGCCTCAGGGAGTTGGGATTTCCCGTAAGCACGGCATCGAGAAGTCAGGGCGGCGATCTGTTCATGGATTTTTCCCAACCGGAGCAGATTGCGGGCACGAGCATCGGCGGGATCGGAACGATGATTCACACGGTATCTCCCAACGAGGGGCTATATCAAACCGACCCCTGTCGGGCCGCCGCGGAGAATGCTGCCGGAATCCATGCGGCGCTGGATTTCTGCGTGCGGAATCAAATTGAAAATTTCATTTATTTTTCCAGCTTTCATGTTTTTGGAAATCAGGTAGGCTGCCTGACTGAAATGACGCCTCCGTCCCCCTGCAGTGATTATGGCTTGGCGCACTGCATCGCGGAGCAGACGGTTCAGATGTATGATCGTCAGAAAAAACTGAACGCATGGATCATCCGGCCCTCCAATCTGTTTGGCGTTCCGGAGGATCTTGACAAATTCAAGCGGTGGAATTTGATCCCGTTTGCCTTCTGCAGGGAAGCCGCCGCGCAAAGATCCATTTCCCTCCTCACGCCGGGGCACCAGCTTCGAAATTTTGTGGGGATCAACGATGTAATCTGTAAAATTGTCTGGATTTTAAAAAACAAGCCCGCGCAGCGTTTGATCCATGCGTATGGAACCGAAACCATCAGTGTGTACGACTATGCAAAGCGGGTGCAGGCGATCAGCTCGAAAATCATGGAGGCGCCCGTGCAGATTCACCGTCCCGAGGGCGACGGTCAGACAGCGCGCTTTGCGTTTTCCAGCGTGCTGACGGACCCGGAAATCCTGCCCGGGGACCGTCTGGATGATTTTATCAGAGACCTGACCACCATACTGATCGCAAGGCAGGAACGGAATATGAGGTTAAAATGAAAATTTGCCGCACTTCTCTTCAAAAGGCTGTGACAATTGAACTGGAACCCATCCGGGACGAGAGAGGTTTTTTCGCGCGAAGCTTTTGCAAAAGAACTCTGGAACAGTACGGAATCGTCTTTGACGTGGTGCAGTGCAATGTTGCGTTTAACAAACATGTGCGGACACTCCGGGGAATGCACTTTCAATTCCCCCCGTTCGGTGAGGAAAAAATCGTCTCCTGTTCCAGCGGCGCTGTGTATGATGTGATCATTGATCTCAATCAAAACAGCGACACATTTTGTGGGTGGTTCGGGATTACACTATCCGCTGAGAATCAAACGGCTCTTTATGTGCCGAAAGGGTTTGCGCACGGATATCAGACGCTTACGGAGAATGCGCAGATCACGTATCTGGTCAGCCAATATTATGCGCCCGCCTACGAATCGGGAGTCCGGTGGAATGACCGTGCCTTCGGGATTCAGTGGCCGTTTCAGGAGGATTTGCTGATTTCCTCCAAAGACAGCAACTGGGGGGATTTCGATCGGGAAACAGGCGGTATAATAATTTAAGAAAGACGGAGAATCATCATGGACGTAGCAGCGGCGGAAAAGCTCCTGAACCTTTTAAGCGCGGGGGAGAAACTCATCCTGCGCTTTGAAAACTGTTTTGAGCAGGAGGATGGCGCTCCGGCCGACACAGCCCTGCTGGACAATTTGACGGACCTGACGCGGGAGATTGAGACTCAGACAAAGGACGAACAACTGCCTAACCGCATAAAAGAGATCAGTTTGAACCTTTATGATTCAATTGAAACACTGAAGGAAACGCGTGAAAAGGCCGAGACCTTCTTATTTTGCCTGCGCTATCATTTGAAATCGCTGTTCAGAATTCTGGAGTTTGAAATTGCCTATCTCGTTGAGGATTTCGTCGATCAAAACAACCACCCCCGCTTTTATCCGGAGAGCGTCAGGATCGATCCTCAGGAAATCAGAAAACAGGGCAAAACCGCAAAGTGTCAGGCCAGCGTGGTTGTGCTGGCGTATAACAACCTCAGCTATGTGCGCGAATGCGTGAAGAGCATTCTGGAAAACACGGACGATGTTGATTATGAACTGATCCTGGTGGACAATGGGTCCACAGACGGCACAGGGGCGTATTTTGATTCCATCACAGGCGCCAAGGTGATTCACCTGAAATACAATCTGCACGTGGTGAAGGGCTTTAACATCGGTTTGTTGGCGGCCGAAGGAAAATACAGTGCCGCCGTATGCAATGATTTCATCTTCACTAAGAACTGGCTCAGCAATTTACTGATCTGCATGGAGTCCGACTCCAAAATCGGGTATGCCTCCCCGGGAGCCACCAGTATTTCTAATCTGCAGCAAATCTCGATTCCGTTCACTTCCATTGAGCGCTTTCAGGAAAAAGCGGGGAAATTTAACAGCAGCGATCCGAGAAAGTGGGAGGAGCGCGTTGTTCTGCTGCCCAACGTGCTTTGCTGCCCAACCGCGCTGCTTCAATGCATCGGGTATTATGACACCCGCTTTTACCGGGGCGAATTTGCGGACGATGACATCAGCTTTCGAATCAGACGGGCGGGCTATCAGCTTGTCTACTGCGGGGACACGGTAACGCATCATTATGGCAGCGTTACTACGGCGCAGGACCATCAAAACAATTCCTTCCAGGAGGGAAAAGAGACATTCTTTCAAAAATATGGCCTGGATGCATGGGCGGATGCGCGGATGGACCCCATCTATCAGAATTTTTCATATGAGCATTTATCCCATGTCAACGCAATCCTGGGGATTGAAGTCAAATGCGGCGCGACCCTGTTACAGATCAAAAACACGCTTTGGAACAAATTTGGGACTCATCCGGCTGTTTCCGCCGCCGTAACGGAAGAAAAATATCTGGAGGATTTGCGGACGATCACGGCGGACTCCGTTCACATTCGGGATTTCAGTTGTCTGGCTGAACATTTTCCGCGCAAATTTGATCTGATCTACATCGAAAAATCCTTGGATTGCATTCCCGACGACTTGAATGTCATCTTCTCCTCCCTGTCGAAATTGGCAAAGCCCCGGGGGCAGCTCATTTTTCGCTTGGATCACTGCTCGGGTTTCAGCAGAATCATGGACTTACTGCAGCAGGACGAAGCCGTTCATAATAAGAAGATTTATCTGGAAGAAGCTGTCTGCTCCTCGGCCGAGCGGTGCGGATTTCGCAGAATCCGCACATTGAGTATCGCAAGCAATCAGTATCTGCAAACCATTCAGCAGCTCTCACAGGCAGTCACAGGCGAGAGCGAGGAGAGTCTGTCGCTGCAGAAGCTGCTTCAAAAAGAGGCGACATACTTTCAGCTGCTTTACAACGGGTAGTCATGTCCATGCAAAGGCCCTCCTTGTTTCCAAGGAGGGCCTTTGCATGGAACGGGCGGCTTGTTACGGGATGATCTGCTTGAACAGCACTTCCGCGCCGAAGGCATCCAGATAATCAAGCTCCTTTGCGGACTGAAAAACCAGTTTAGAAGCCTCTTCCCTGTTGCCGTTGTCCCAATAGATCTTTGCAAGCTTGATCAAAGTGCTCTTACTGTCCGTAAACGCCAAAGCACCGAATAGTTTGTTCAGCACTTCAGGCCGAGCCTGCTTCAGAACGATTTCATATATGGTCAGAACAGTTTCAAATTCCTTTTCTCCCCCGTTTTCAAACTGCGGATCTTCCTGTGGCAGATCATAATATACATGGTAGAGAAGCTGACAGGCGGCCTGCGCTTCGGGCGTTCCGCACCGCTTCATCAGCTCCAGGCCTCTGTTTGCAAGCTCCCGGTCGTTTTGCAGGATGCCGGCAGTCAGCAGGTACTGAGCAATGGCCGGCCGCAGCGGGGGTCTGCCTTCCTTCGGGGCCGCTCCCTCGGAGCATGCCAGCTCAAACAGCGGGACTGCCCCGTTGAAATCTTTCAGGTAAAAGCATGCCAGCGCCTGAAAGAAGTGGGCTTCCGGCAGAAACTCGTCGGCTGCAGCAATTGTATTCAGCTTAGCAAGCGCCTGCGGATATAACCCCTCTTTGATTAGAACGTCAGACGCGGTAATGATATTGGAGGGAGCGGCCGGATCGGAAAAGCAGGAAAACAGCTTGGCGCACACTTCGTCCTTGTCGGAAAGCAGTTTGTTCAGGGCAAACCCCACCTGGTACAGGGCCGTGTAATAATCCGGTTTATACCGAAGGGCCGCCTGATACCACTCCAGCGAAGGCTGGTAATCTTCCAGCGCGGCGTAGATATCTCCCAGCATATAGGCCGCCCGATACGAGCCGCACCCGCCCATGAATTCCAGCGGAGCCGGGGGCACCCCCATTGTCAGGCAGCGATTCAGGCTCTGAATGGCCAGTGTATAGCGTCTGGTCCTAAAAAAAATAACCGCTCTGATGAATTCAAAATCCGTGCAAAGAGGAAAAATGTTCAGCGCCTCCGCAATAAAATACAGGGACTGTTTGAAATCGCCCAAGGCCTCCAGACAGGTAATCATCCGCAAATACAGATGCGCAAATATCATGTTGTGCTTTTTGGCCTCTTCATACGATTTCAAATAATAAACCGAAGCTTTGTTCAAATCATTCAGGGCAAGATATTCATTTCCCAAATAATACTGGGCAAAAAAATCCTCAGGGTTTTTTTCCAGCTCCTGCTCCAGAATGGGCATATTCCGTTTCCGTTTTTGCTTTTTTGCAATGGTCTCATCCAGATACCCGTAGTGATTTAAAATGACATTAAGCGTTTCAAAGCGGTCAGGGAATCCCTTCATGTCATCACAGACAATTTGCTCATGAATCGCGCCGGCATACCGGTACTTTCCGTTGCTGCGCAGTAAACGCAAGGCATTGTGCAGCGTAAAATCCTCCGGCGAATACGTGCCGATATAATTCCGAACCCGAAAATATGCGCCGTCCAGATTGGTGGTGTTGATAAAGCTCACAATGGCATCCAGTCCACTGCGGTCAACCTCCTCGTCGGCATCCAGCAGCAGGAGCCATGCGCTTTTCGCCTGCCCCATTGCAAAGTTTCTCGCGTTGGAAAAGTTATCATCCCACGGATAGTGATAAATCTTGGCCCCCAGGCTTTCGGCGATTTTTACGGTATTGTCCCTAGATCCGGTATCGACAACGACGAGTTCATCGATAATGTCCTGAACGCTTTCGATGCATCTTGAAATATTATTTTCTTCATCTTTCGCAATCAGGCATAGCCCCAGCGTTTCTTCGTGATTTTCAGAAGAACTTATTTCCATTCTGACACCTCTCATTGACTGCGGTTCCCCGGACGCATGCGCATGAATTTATTTGCCATATAAAAGCAATTGGTTGCTTTATGCGGAAAGGAACAAAGTCGATCTTTCATAATACAATATATGTATGGACATATGAGCGGTGACTCGCTGCGCCGGCAGCTCGCTGTCAAAACCCGGGGTGTAGCACGAAAAGCGATTGTGGCATAGTATAAAGAGGCCTGGTGTCTGTGAGCTTTCCATGGATATTGGGCAAAATCCGAAAGGTGGCACAATATGGCTTTAGATTTGTTAACGCTCGTTGTTGCGGCAACGTCAACCACGACGCTTGGTCCCAGCCAGAACGGTTACTACTATCTGATGGGTGCGGACACATTCTCCACAACCTTCCCGATAGCAGCTGGTTCCTTCCAGAATAATGCGGGGGCGACTATCACTCAGTTCCCGACTGTCTCCTCCAATGGTTATTATACGGCCGCGATCAACGGTGTGCAGCAAAAGAGTGGTGTCATTTCCTACGGCTCGGCTACACTCACCCTCACTTTTGATACGGCAATTACCCTCGCCGAGAATGCAGTCATCGAATTGCAGGTAGTTGACTACGACCCAACTACCCTGACAACGGTTACGGCTTAAATTTTCAAGGGCTTCCGGATCTTCTCCGGAAGCCCTTGGCTTATCCTATCAACGTAACTGCTCGATAATCGCCCGCATTCCAATTCCCTGGCAGATATTCATTGACGCACTCAAAACTCGAAAAGCTCCATAGCAGTTTTTTAAAAACTTCGGAGCGGCGCGGGAGAATTGGAAGATCAGTCCTCGTTGAAGCTCTTTTCCAGCTTGACATAAATTCTGTAGCGCTCATCCGCATCCTTCTGGGCTTGGGCAAACAGAGTCTCTGCCGCCTCCGGATACTTGAGTTTCAGGCCGGAATAACGAACTTCTCCATCGAGAAATTCGGAAACAGGTCTGGAGGGCGCCTTATAATCCAGACTGAAGGGCTTTTCCGCCTTATCCGGATTGTACCGGTACAGCGGCCACAATCCGCACTCCACTGCTTTTTTCATTTCGGCCTGGGCATTGCTCATGCCGGCCTTGATTCCGTGGGAAATGCACGGAGCATAGGCGATGATGACGGAGGGTCCCTTGTGATCCACCGCTTCCTTCATCGCTTTCATCAACTGCCCGGGATTGGCTCCCATGGCTACGGAGGCGACATAGGCATTCGGATAGGTCATCAGCAGTCGGCCAAGGTCCTTCTTGTGGGTTTTCTTGCCGCCGTCGGCAAACTTTGCACTGGCGCCGATGGGCGTGGCCTTGGAAGACTGTCCGCCCGTATTGGAGTAAATTTCCGTATCCACGATAAAGATGTTGACATCCTCGCCGGTCGCCACCACATGATCCAGACCGCCGTATCCGATATCGTAGGCCCAGCCGTCTCCGCCGAACAGCCATACGACTTTCTTGGCCAGCTGATCCTGATGGAGCAGAATTCCCTCTGCCAGCGCCTTGGCTTCGCCGGTGAGGGCGGCGCCTTCCAGCGCAGCAACCAGCGCTTTGGACGCCTTGTCGTTGGCATCCAGTTCGTCAAACGTCTTCAGCCAGGCCTGAATAGCGCCTTCCACATCGGACCCCGCAACCAGCGCCAGCAGCTCTTGCGCCTGCTGTTTTACCCCGCCGCGGCGTTGCTTGATCGCCAGACACATCCCCAGGCCGTTCTCCGCCTGGTCCTCAAACAGCGTTCCATAAAACGCAGGGCCGCGGCCTTCCTTGTTTTTCGTATAGGGCAGGGACGGAAATGCGCCGGCCCAGGCCAGAGAGCATCCCACGCCGTTGACCCAATAGGTCTTCTCGCCGTACATTTGGGTAATCAGCTTGGCGTACGGTGTTTCGCCGCAGCCGGCGCAGGCGCCGGAGAACTCCATCAGCGGCTGGCTGAACTGGCTGCCCTTGAGCGTCGAGCGGTCAAACACGCCCGGTTTGTCGCTCAGCGACAGGGCATAGTTCCAGTTGGTCTCGTCATACATGGTGTCATCGACGGGAACCATGGTCAGGGCCTTGTCCTTGGCAAGACACGATGCGGCGCAGCTGCCGCAGCCCGTACAGTCCATCGTACTGACCTGAATGCGGTATTGCAGTCCCGCCGCACCCTTGGCCGGGAGCATGGCAAATCCCGTAGGCGCAGACTTCGCCTCCTCTTCGTCAAGCAGGTATGCGCGAATGGAGGCATGGGGGCAGACAAAGGTGCACTGGTTGCACTGCAGGCACTTGGCCGGATCCCACTGGGGGATTGCGGAGGCGATGCCCCGCTTGTCATACTTGGACGTGCCAACCGGATAGGTGCCGTCCTCGTGTCCCGCAAAGACGCTGACAGGCAGATCGTCACCGCGCTGGCGGTTGCAGGGAATCACGATTTCCCGGACGACCTTGGGCAGATTTTCATCGATGGTGCGCTCATCTTCCGCGCAGCTCCAGTCGGCGGGGACATGCACCCTGACGGGGCTGTTGATTCCCGCGTCAACAGCGGCCATGTTCATATTGACAACCTTTTCGCCCTTCTTGGCATAGGTCTTCTGAACGGCCTCCTTCATATATTTGACGGCATCCTCCACTGGAATCACGTTGGAGAGCTTAAAGAAAGCGGCCTGCAGGATCATATTGGCGTGGTTGCCCAAGCCCAGTTCTCCGGCCAGCTTCGCCGCATCCACAATGTAGAAATTCACGTTGTGGTCAGCGATGTACCGCTTCACATCGCCGGGAAGCTTTTCGGACAGTTCCTCTTCCGTCCAGGAGGTGTTCAGCAGGAAGGTCCCGCCGTCCTTGATCTCGTGAATCATGTCGTACCGGGTGATATACGACTGGGCATGACAGGCCAGGAAATCCGCCGCCTTAATCAAATAGGTGGAGTGAATGGGGTCCCTGCTGAAGCGCAGGTGAGACTTGGTGATTCCATAGGACTTCTTGGTGTCATACTCGAAATACGCCTGGGTGTACATTCCGGCATGGTCACCGATGATCTTGGCACTGTTCTTGTTGGCACCCACCGTACCGTCGGAACCCAATCCCCAGAATTTGCAGGACACCGTGCCTGCGGGCTCCGTGATCAGCGGCTCATGCACGTTCAAAGATAGGTTCGTCACATCGTCCACGACACCGATGGTAAAGCCGTTTTTCGGCTCTTCCTGCGCCAAATTGTCGAAAATTGCTTTGATCTGCGCAGGCGTGACATCCTTGGAGGCCAGGCCGTACCGCCCGGCATACACCTTGGGCGCCTTTTCCTGGGCGGAGTAGGTGGCGCAGATGTCCAGATACACAGGCCCGGCAATCGCGCCCGGCTCTTTGGAGCGGTCCATGGCGGCAACCTTCTTCACCGTCTTCGGCATTGCCTGCAGGAAGAACTGCATGTCGAAGGGGCGATAGAGGTGAATCTGCATCATGCCCACCTTCTCACCGCGGGCATTCAGATAATCCACAACCTCGCGCGTCGCCTCGCAGGCGGAGCCCATGATCACAATCACCCGCTCAGCGTCGGGAGCGCCGTAGTAGTTGAAAAGGTGATAATCCCGGCCTGTGATCTTGTTGATCTCCTGCATATACCCTTCCACGATTCCGGGGATTTCCAGATACATGGAGTTATTGGCCTCCTGTGACTGGTAATAGACGTCGGGGCCCTGAACGGTGGTACGCATGAGGGGATGCTCGGGATTCATGGCGATCCGGTGATACGCCTCCAGTGCATCCCGGTCCATCAACGCGGCAACCCGGTTGAGATCAATCATTTCAACCTTCTGGATCTCGTGGGAGGTGCGGAAGCCGTCAAAGAAATGGATGAAGGGCACCCGGCTCCTGACCGTGGACAGATGTGAGATGGCAGCCAAGTCCATTACCTCCTGCACGCTGGCGGAGGATAGCATGCAGGCGCCTGTGGCGCGGCAGTCCATAACGTCCTGGTGGTCCCCAAAAATGTTGTTGGCATGGGTTGCCACCGATCTTGCCGCCACATGGAACACCGCCGGCATCCGGTGACCGGACATGATGTGAAGGTTCGGGATCATCAGCAGCAGGCCCTGGGATGACGTAAAGGTGGTGGCCAGCGCCCCGGCCTCCGCCGCACCGTGGAGGGCGCCGGACGCGCCGCCCTCGGACTGCATTTCCACCAGGGTCACCGGCTGGTTGAACATATTCTTCCGGCCGGCCGCAGCCCACTCGTCAATTTTTTCGGACATCGGTGAAGACGGAGTGATCGGAAAGATCGCCGACACCTCTGTAAAATGGTAAGCGACCGCTGCACAGGCTTCGTTGCCATCCATTGTCTTCATGTTTTTTTCCTTAGACATCAGTTTACTCCTTTTTTGTCAGCACTCGGCAATGCGCTCAGTTCTCAATGACGGCGCCCTTGTCGGCAGAGGTGGCCACCTTTGCATACAGACGCAAATAACCGTTGGGAATCTTCTTCTTTGGATGTGCAAGCGTCTGATAACGCTCCGCAATTTCCTCGTCGGAAACGTGCAGCTCCAGTCTGCCCTCAATCACGTCGATCAGAATCTCATCGCCGTCGTGAACGATGGCCAGCGGCCCGCCCTCCGCAGCCTCCGGGGAAATGTGTCCCACAAAGCAGCCGTTATTGGTGCCGGAGAACCGCCCGTCTGTGATCAGCGCGGCAGATTTGGACAGACCCATGCCATACATATATTTCATTGCCTTAAACATCTCGCGCATGCCGGGTCCGCCCTTGGGGCCCTCGTAGCGGATAACCACCACATCGCCTGCCACAATTTTTCCGCCCAGAATTGCTTCTTCCGCCTCTTCCTCGCTGTTGAAGCATTTCGCTTTTCCGGTGAAGTGGTGCAGGGACGGATCGATCGCGCCCGGCTTGGTTACGGCGGTGTTGGGGCACAGATTTCCGTGCAGTACGGCAACGCCGCCGGTCTTGCTGAACGGATCCTGAACCGTTTTGATGATTTCAGGGTTCTCCGGGTATTCATAGACGTACCCGTCCAGATTTTCCTTCATCGTTTTTCCGGTCACGGTCATGACCGAGGTCTCCAGCAGGTCGCCCAGACGCTGCTCCACCCTGGGAATGCCGCCGGCACGATGAAATGCCTCCATATCCCACTTGGCCGCGGGGTTTACTTTGGCAATCTGAGGCGTCGTCTTGCTCAGTTTTTCAAACTCCTCCACCACATTCAGACCAAGCTCCGCCTCATAGGCAATCGCGGACAGGTGCAAAACCGCATTGGTGGAGCCGCAGATCGCCATGGTCACCTTAATTCCGTTGCGAATGGCTTCCCGCGTCAGGATCTGCCGTGCGGTAATCCCCTTTCGGGTCAACTCCACAATTGCGCGGCCCGACTCGAAGGAGTGGCGCAGGCGCGCCGCATAAGGCGCCGGAATCAGCGCGCCGCCGGGCAAGCTCATGCCCAAAGCCTCGGAGATGCAGCACATGGTGTTGGCGGTTCCAAGGAACGAGCAGGAGCCGCACCCGGGACACGCGGTATTTTCCAGCGAAGTATATTCGCACTGCGACAGCTTCCCGGAAGCCACCATACCGCGGGCTTCGTCAATGGAGGTCAGATCCGATTTGCGTCCGTCAAACTCAATTCCGCCCAGCATCGGGCCTCCGACGCAGACAATGGCCGGAATATCCAGCCGCGCGGCGGCCATCAGCATTCCCGGGACGATTTTATCGCAGGAGGCCAGCAGCACAATGCCGTCCAAGCGGTGCGCCTGCACCATGATCTCAACGGAATTGCAGATAATTTCCCGGGACGGTAGAATATAATTCATGCCGACATGTCCCTGGGCTATTCCGTCGCAGGCGGCAATCGTTCCGAACTCAACCGGCGTTCCGCCCGCGGCATAGATTCCCCTCTTTACATATTCGCCCACCTTATCAAGGTTAAAATGCCCCGGGACCAGCGTATTCCACGTATTGGCAATGCCGATGATCGGCTTGTCGTTCAGCTCGCCGTCTGTATATCCCATCGATTTAAACAAGGACCGATAAAATGCACTGTCTTCCTGCCCCAGTATCTGATTACTACGATATGACATTGATAAATTCCTCCTCATAATTTGTATCCGCTATGCATATAATCCAACAATAATTCTATATTATAAACTGATATTCTATAATGTAGTTATTGTACAACTTTTCTATTAGCGTTTCAACCTTGCAAAGTCTCCAGTTTTAAAAGTATTTTATTGTATTCTCTCGTCAATTGTTGACATTGCAACTATACTTGGTTATAATAAATCAATCTATCATTCTGCAATGAAGAACATTGCTCGGGAGGGGATTTTGACATGGCTACCACGAAAAACATCCAGTCGGTTGAGCGCGCCTTCGCTATTTTGGAATTGTTTCAGCGGACGGCAGGCGGTGAGCGGAGCGTGAAAGAGATTTCCGAAGCGCTTTCTTTGAATAAAAGCACCGCTTTCGGACTGATCAACACACTGACCAATCTCGGCTATCTTCAGCAGAACGTCGAAAATCAAAAGTACGTACTGGGGCTGAAGCTTCTCAGCTTTTCCAATGCCGTCAAGGTGCAGAACATCATCATCCGCACGGTGCATCCCTATCTGGAGCAGATCAACCACAAGTACAACGAAACCGCCCACTGCGCAGTGGAGGACAACGGCGGCGTCGTTTATTTGGATAAGGTAGAGGCGCTGGGCTCTATTTACATTAACACGCAGATCGGAACCAAAAACTATATGCACTGCACCGGTGTGGGCAAATGCATCCTGGCCTATCTGCCGGAGGATGCGCAGGAGCGCATTTACAAAGGGAATCTGAAAACAATGACGTACAACACCATTACAAACTCCGAACAGCTCCGCGAGGAAATCGAACGGGTGCGGCAAAACGGATACGCCATTGATAACGAAGAGATCTCCATCGGCCTCACCTGCGTTGGTGTCCCGATTTTTTCCGCACCCGGAAAAGTGGCGTGTGCCATCAGCGTCTCCGGCATGACGCCTCGGGTGCAGATCGCCTTAAAAAACGGTCTGATTCTTGATCTGAAAAAAGCCGCTGCCGCAATCTCCAAAACCAGTTTCAACTACGAGTACCGCATCGCGGAAGAAGCTGAGCAATAAGCTTTCGAAGCCTTTTAAGCGAAAGGAAGGGAAAACCTTCCTTTCGCTTTTGGCTTTAATAGCAGGTGGTTCCGCCATCAATGGGAAGGTTAACACCATTGATAAAGGAGGCCTCCCTACTCGCCAGATACAAAACCGCATTGGCGACATCCGCCGGCGTGGCCAGGCGTCCCAGAGGTACCTCATCCAAACGCTCTTTGCGGCGGACGGGGTCCTGCATCAGCACGGCCACCAGCGGCGTATCCACAGTCCCCGGATGGATGGAGTTGCAGCGGATTCCGTCCTTGGCATAACGCGACGCCACGGATTTCGTGATCATCGTGATTGCGCCCTTTGTGGCCGTATAGGCCTCCGGCGTAAACTTATGCCCGATCAGGCCGCAGATGGAAGAGGTATTGATGATTGCGCCGCCGCCCTGACCGCGCATAACGGGTATGGCATATTTGCAGCCCAGGAAAACGCTTCCCGTGTTGACCTGCATCATCTTCATCCACTCGCTCATGACCATTTCTTCAATTGGCTTGCGGATGTTGATCCCGGCATTATTGACGAGCACGTCCAGCCGGCCGCTTTCCGAGACGATCTGTGCGATTACCGCTTCCCACTCCGTCTCGCTGGTCACATCCAGTTTGGCACTGTGTGCCGTGCAGCCCGCAGCGGTGATCTCCGCTTCCAGCGTCTTGCATTTTTCCAATTCCAGATCCAGCAGCCAGACCTGCGCACCGGACATCGCCAGGGTTTTCGCCATTTCACTGCCCAGTCCGCCCGCAGCGCCGGTAATTGCAACGACCTTGTTTTTTACGTCCATGTTCGAAATCTTCTTTCTCAAGTAATATCTGTCATTCGCGGGATTTTTTGTCGTCCCACGCCTTGGCCGGATTCTGCACGCCCATTTTTCCTCCCGTGATCTCCAATGTCGTCCCGGTGATATACCGTGCATAATCAGACGCCAGAAATGCCACTGCCCAAGCGACATCCGCCGGCTGTCCAAAGGACTGCATTGCAATGGCGCGCTTCATTGCGTCCCCGTTGGTCTCGGTCAGTTCGTGGGTCATATCCGTATCAATCACACCTGGGATATACCCGTTCACCCGAATTCCGTATGGCGCCAGCTCCGCCGCCAGCGTCTTGATCATCGAACTGACCGCCGCTTTGGTTGCTGCATAGACACCGCTGCCAACAGACGGGAACACCGCCGCAAAGGATGAGGCCAGCAGTAGTACACCGCCTGTCGCTTTCATCGCCTCCAGCGCGATCCGAGCGCCTAAATATGTTGATTTCATATTGATATCAACCGTCTGATCCCACACATCTTCCGGCGTATCGATAATGCTGTACTGCGGATAGATTCCCGCGTTTCCGATCCAGATATTGATTTGTCCGAGTTCGGCAACGGTATGCGCGGCAAAGGCGCGCAGCGCCGCGCCGTCCGAGACGTCGCAAGTCTCGCCAAACGCTCTGATTCCTTTGCCCCGAAGCTGCTCGATTGCCCGCTGCAGCTTTTCCGGATTTGTCCCGCAGATGGAGACAGCGGCGCCAAGCGCCCCAAACAGTTCCGCACAGGCCAGGCCAATGCCCGCAGATCCTCCTGTGATAACCACCACCTGCCCGTCAAAGCGGATATTCATTTCCAGTGCCATTTCTTTCCACCTTCCTAGCATAGGTACCGCGGACGCTCCCCCGTGAAATGGAGCGTCCACGGTACTCTTTTTTACAAATCAGCCCAGCAGACCCAGACTATTGAACAGTGCAACCACTGCAATACTAATTACGGAAGCCACAACACAGGGAACGGTGACGTACTTCAGCCCCTGCTTGGTATCCAGGTGGAAGAATTGACCCATCACCCAGAAACCGCTGTTGTTGACATGATTGATCATCAGCGTTCCGGCGCCGATCGCCAGGGTCGCCGCCAGCGGGGACAGGCCCAGCGCGTCAACCATCGGGAACACAATGCCGGCGGCAGTCATGCCGGCAGTTGTCATGGAGCCGACGGCCGTCATCATGATAACGGCGATCGCCCACGGAATCAGAATGGTCGGAATGGGGGAATTTGTCACCAGATCGGACAAGCCCTTGATAGCCGGGGCATTTTTCAGGATGGTGCCGAAGGCGCCGCCCATTGCGGTAATCAGCAGCGGAGTCAGCGCAACCAGAAGGCCGCGGACAACCCACTTGTTCAGCGTAATTTCAGAGATGGGCGCATTGGCCTCCTGCGGGTAATTCTTGGCATAGGTTTCCAGAACCATTTTACGCTGTTTATACCCCAGCCAAATCGAGTAAAGCACGCCAACAAACAGGGCGATCACCTTGTTGCCGACGGTGGTCAGCACTTTATACGCCAGAGAGCCGTCACTCAAATACATCGCGGCAAAGGAGGAAAGGGAAATCAGGAACACTGGCAGGAGCAGGGGCAGGAACGACAGGAACGTATTGGGAAGCTTCTCGTCCTTGATCAAAATATCATCAATTTTATCGGAATCCGTCTCCGCCAGACCGCGAACAAATTCCTCATTGGGCGCAATCCATTCCTTGGCAACCCACTTTTTCAGCAGCAGCCAGGTGGCAAAAAAGGCGATCAGTGAAATGATGATGCCCCACACAATGGTCATGCCCAAATCGGCCGAGAAGATAATGGCAATCGCCAAAATACCGGGCGTCGGGGGAACCATTGCATGCGTCAGGAACAGGCCCAAGCCCGTAAAGGACGCCATCGTGGACATGGAAATCTTCTTCCGTTTGGACAGCATCGAGGCAATCGGGGCCGTCAGAACCATTGTGATATCGCCAAACACGGGAATTGACATGATAAAGGCGGTCAAGGAAGGCGCGAGTTCCATGTTTTTGCCTTTAAACAGCTTGATGAAGAAGTTTGCAATCGACTTTGCAGCGCCGGTATCCTCAATGCCCATTGAAATGATCGCACCAAGAATAATGGTAATTCCGACGCCGGTTAACGTTCCGCCAAAACCGGCGCTGATGTAGTCCACGGACCCCGTTACACCATATCCCAGGACAACTCCGGTAAGCAGTGCCGTGGTAAACAGAGCCATGACCGGATGGATCTTCATCTTGATAATCATCAGCATCAACAGCAGAATCGCTGCGACCAGAACCACTAAAAACACACCTGTTGACATATTTTTCTCCTCTTCTTTCTCGTTTCGCTTACTACTGGGTAAACCGAATCATGAATCTATCCGTTGAATGAATCATCTCCTTCTTCTCCAAAAAGCGCCGCGCATTTGGTAAGTCATTCTATTTTACCGCAGCGCGTTCTATATTGCTGTATTTTTGATTTTATAGTGTCTTTCTACTTCTGTCAATCCCATATGCACAATTTCAGAGTAACAGCGATTTTAATGCCACTGTTTTGTGCATTAGGTACAATTATTCAGCTTCAATACTGACAAATCCCAGTTTGCAGCGTTATTCAATTTACGAAAAAATTGGAATTTATGCATGTCATTCTATATTGACGCATGTTTCAATGATGAACAGAAATAAATCGCCTCATATTCTGACGCAGCTGATGATCAGCAGCATAAAAATAGTTCAAAATTTCAGTGCTATGCAAGAGCCACCGCCCATCAGAGGAATAGCCGGTGCGGCTGCAGGTACGGAATAGAATATAATGGTATGACGGGTCCCACCGCAGGGTACTCCGGATCGGAGGGGGAGCAATAGGATGAGCAGTCTGTCCAAATGGACGATTATGGCCTATCTTGACGGGAACAGCGAGCTTGCGCCGGAGATGGCTGCCGCAAAGGCTGATATGGAAGCGGTAACTTACGGTGAAAACATTCAGGTTTTGCTGGAGATTGGGCTTTTGGACGAAAAGGCACTGGAGATTTTGAGACCGGGGAAAAGTCAAATCACTTCCGGCGAAAAATGGAGCGGAGTTAGGCGCTATCACTTCTCCCGGACGGGCTGCCATTTTGCGGAAGACCTGGGAAGAGCCAACATGGCCGACCCGGCCTGTCTGTATGAATTTATTCTCTGGGGAATGGAGAGCTGCCAGGCCGAGCACTATGCTTTGATTCTGGGTGGGCACTCCTGCGAATATATCGGAATGATGAATGATTACAGTCAGAACAAGCCGTATATCATGGGAATTCCGGAAATCTCCCTCGTTTTTAATTTTATTTATAAAAATACGGGCAGACAGATTGATCTCCTGATCTTTGACACTTGCCTGTTTAACAATATTGAGCTGTTATACGAGCTTGGGTGTGACGGTCCCCCGGCGGTCAAAACAGTGCTTACCTATCGCAAAAACGCCCCGGCTGAGGGTCTTCCCTACCGCAAATTGCTTTCGGCAGCAGCCGAAAATTGTTGCGAGCATCAGCTTGACCGATTCATCGAGCAGCTTGTGCAATCCGCCTCAGCCGACCTGATCGCATACAGAATTGACCACCTCACCCTCGAAAGAATCAAGAGCGCATACAGTACCCTGGCCCGGAGATTTCTGGATGACCGAGCAGGCGCAGGCCCAAATGAACGGACAGATCTCGCGTTTCTTCTGGAAGACACGGGGAAGAATCCCCGGCAAGCCGCGCTGAAGGAACTCGCGGAGTATGAGTCTTCGCTGATTGTTCCCACAAAATCCAGAGATAACGCAAACAGGGCAAAGCTGCTGGCATTGGATAAATACATTCCTTTTTTGGATACGGCCGCCATGTACTACCGGCTGGCCTTCGCGCGAAATAACGACTGGTCGGATCTGATCTGCAGCAGGCTCCCGGAGAGAGTTTTCAGGTTTGTCATCTCGATCGGGTTTACGCCGATGAGATTGCCGGAAGAGAAAATAAAAGCGCTGATTGCTTCCAGCAGTCCCGCACTGTCCTCTGCCTCAGCCGAAGATATTTATAAAAAGCTTGCTGCCCTGAAAAACTGGAGCCCTGGTTAAGGCACTTTTCCCACGGACCAGTGACATCCTGAATCGCTGTTGAATATACTGCAGTGAAAGCTGCACCTTTGAATTGGAGATGTTAACTTGGCAACCATTAATGTACCAGCCGATCAGGCTACCATTCAGGCCGGAATCAATGCGGCCGTCCCCGGCGATACCGTTTTGGTCGCGCCCGGGATATATACGGAAAATATTACCATTAATAAGTCGATTACGCTGCTTTCCAGCGGCGGGCCCGTATCAACAATCATCGATCCGCCCGCCGTGGAATACTATCTGGTGAGCATTGAGGCGGACAACGTCATATTGAACGGCTTTACAATCACGAATCCGGATTATACGGGAACGGCGGATGCGTCGGGGATTCTGACCCAAAACGCAGGGCGGAAGAGCAATATCCGGATCACAAACTGCATCATTCACGATGTGGGCTCCATGACCAGAACTCCGGTAAGCTTCGGAACCTACGGCATTAACAGCGGACCGGTGGACGGACTGGAAGTTGACCACACCATCATCTATAACATCGGCAACGCCGACAACACGGCCGAAGCCGTGGGAATCTTTGTCTGGGGCAATGACAATGTTGATTCAGCAATCAACATCAACCTGCACGACAATACAATCAGTAATATTATAAATCCCACCAACGACAACAGCGGGATTCGCATCGGCGGCTTTAGCTCGGATGTGGCCATCAGCGGCAATACCGTTTCCCCCGCCGTAAAGCAGGGAATTGTCACCAGCCCGAGTATGATCGGCCCCACGACAATTACGCATAATCATGTTAACGGCGCGACTCTTTACGGACTTTTGCTGCGCAGTCCCTTTGCCCAGACCGTTGCATACAACACCATCACAAATAACGGAACCGGCATTTATGTTTCCTCCACCTCATCCGCTCCCGCAATCAACTTCAATAACATCTACGGAAACACGGTTGGGCTGGACAACGAGAGCATCTATCTCGTGGATGCGACCAACAACTGGTGGGGCAGCGCAAGCGGACCAAACACACCCGGAGGGGATACCATCATCGGCGTTTCACCCGTTACCTCCTATCCCTGGCTCCTGCAGCCGTATTCGCCCCCATCACGGGGGATTCGCTTCTGGTGAAAGGGTCAAGTGACCGACATCAAGAAAGAGCGTGCATTCGGCAGAATGCACGCTCTTTCTTACTTCTTGCTTTGTGCGGGTCTGTTCAGGCGGAACAGCCGCAGGGAATTGCCGTTTTGCGGCGCGGCGCGCCGGAAATGGCTGTTCAGTTCAGCCGCCAGATCTCCCGGTTGTACTGGGCAACCGTCCGATCGGAGGAGAAAAAGCCCGCATTCGCAATGTTCACGAGCATCTTTTTCGCCCAGGAGAGCCGGTCTTCGTAATCCAAAAGGGCCCGGTGCTTCACGGCGATATAGTCCTCCGCGTCCAGCAGGGTCATGAACCAGTCCTTGTGCTTCAGATCATGCCACAGAGCGGAGAGCGCCGCAGGGTCACCAAGGGACAAAAGCTCCGGCGAGACAATGAAATCCACCAGCGGCTCCAGTGCGGGGCGGTGGCAGTACGCAAGAGCATGGTAGTCTTCGGCGGCATATCGCTTCATGACCTCTTCGCTGGAGGCCCCGAAGGTGTAGATGTTCTCCTGCCCCACCAGCTCCGCGATCTCCACGTTGGCCCCGTCCATCGTCCCGATCGTGACGGCGCCGTTGGCCATGAGCTTCATGTTTCCGGTGCCGGAGGCCTCTTTGGAAGCAAGTGAAATCTGCTCTGAGAGATCACAGGCGGGGATGAGCGATTCCGCCCAGGTAACGTTGTAGTTTTCCACCATCACCACCCGGAGCCAGGGACTTACCTCCGGGTCGCCCGCGATCAGCCGCTGCAGACAGAGAATGAGGTGGATGATGTGCTTTGCCATCACATAGGCTGGCGCGGCCTTGCCCCCGAATATGACAGTGACCGGCCGGGGCGGCAGCCTGCCCGCCTTAATTTCCAGATACTGATGAATCACATACAGGGCGTTCATCTGCTGGCGCTTGTACTCGTGCAGGCGCTTGATCTGGATATCAAAGACGGAGTCCGGGTCGACCGACGCGCCCTGAAGATGCTCCAATCGTGCCGCCAGGCAAATTTTTGCGTCCCGCTTAACCTCCAGCAGCCGCCGAAGGAGCGTCTCATCCTCCCGATATGCCAGCAGCGCGGTGAGCTTTTCCGCGTCCGTTTTCCAGCCCCCGCCGATACATTCGGTAATCAGGGCCGAGAGGGCGGGGTTTGCCGCAATCAGCCAGCGGCGGAAGGTGACGCCATTTGTCTTATTGTTGAATTTTTCCGGGTAAATGTCGCAGAAGGGCTTGAGCTCCGCGTTTTTCAAAATCTCGGTGTGCAGGGCGGCCACGCCGTTCACGGAGAATCCGTAGTGGATGTCCAGATGCGCCATGTGAACGCGGCCCTCCTCGTCCAGAATCGCCGTCCGTGGGTCGGGATGTGCCTCCGATGCCCGGCGGTCCAGCTCCCTGATGATGGGCACCAGCTGCGGCGCCACCGTTTCGATAAAGGAAAGCGGCCATTTTTCCAGCGCTTCTGCCAGAATGGTGTGGTTTGTGTATGCGCAGGTACGGCTCACTTGGGTGATTGCCTCGTCCATCGTCAGACCCCGGAGCGTCAGCAGACGGATCAGCTCCGGAATGACCATGGAGGGGTGGGTGTCGTTGATCTGAACGACGGCATGCTCCGCCAGCAACGCAGGGGCAAAGCCCCGCTCCTCCAGTTCGCCGAGAATGAGCTGAGCGCCCGCGGACACCATGAAATACTGCTGATAAACCCGCAGAAGACGGCCAGCGTCGTCGCTGTCGTCAGGGTACAGAAAGGCCGTCAAAACGTGCGCGATATCGCTTTTGTCGAAGTCGATGCCCACCTCGGGTTCGGGGGCGGCCGCCTCCACATCGAAGAGGTGAAGGCGGTTAGCCGTGTCGGTGTTGGCGCCGGGAATCGCAATGTCCCGGAGGACGGCCTTCAGCGTAAAGCCGCCGAAGGGGACGGAAAAGGCGCGGCCCGTGTCGATGAGCCAGCCGTCTCCGGCGATCCAGGGATTGGGCCGCTCCCGCTGCCTGCAATCCGCGAAGGTCTGTTTGAACAGGCCATAGTGATAGTTCAGTCCCACGCCGTCGCCGGGCAAGCCCTGAGCGGCGACGGAATCGAGAAAACAGGCGGCCAGTCGGCCCAGTCCGCCGTTTCCCAAGGAAGGTTCCGGCTCAAATTCTTCGATTTGGGACAGGCTCTTTCCCATACCCGCAAGCAATTCCCGAGCTTCGTCAAAAAGGCCCAGAGCCAGAAGGTTGTTGCTCAGGAGCTTCCCCGTCAAAAATTCAGCGGAGAAGTAGTAGAGCTTCCGCGCTCCGGCGGGCGCAGGGCGGGACTCGGAGAGTTCCCGGGTAAGGATCAGCAGCGCCGAGCAGAGCGTCTGCGCGTCGCAGTCCGTGAGCGCAAGCCCCCAGCGGGCGCGGGTCAGCGCTTCCAGCCGTTCGGCAAGGTTCATGCGTGCTCCTCCTCTTTTTTCGCCGCCACGGGCAGCCGGGCGTAAATTGCCATCTCCCGGCGCAGTTTCCGGGCGAGGGCGGGACTGAAGCTGCCGGGCAGGGCACGCCATCTCCAGTTTGCCCCAACCGTGGAGGGAACGTTCATCCGGGCGGCACTGCCGAGTCCGAGCAGATCCTGCATCTGCATCACCGCAAGATCCGCCACGCTGGCCCACGCGCCCCGCATCATGCCCCAATGGTAGCCCTCGCGGCGGTTGAGGCGCAGATAGCGCTTGGCCGCGGCCACATCCGCAGGCGGCGCGCTGGTCATCCAGCCCAAAATGGTGTCATTATCGTGGGTTCCGGTGTACACCACGCAGTTTCTGGGGTAGTTGTGGGGCAGATAGCTGTTTCCACTGCCATCCCGGCTGTCGAATGCGAATTCCAGCACCTTCATGCCGGGATAGCCCGTGTCCTCCAGAAGCTGCCGCACCGAGGGGGTCAGAAAGCCAAGATCCTCCGCGATGATGTTCCGGGGGCCCAGCGCCGCCGTGACCGCCCGGAAGAACTCCATACCGGGACCGGGGCGCCAGCGTCCGTTTTTGGCGGTCTCGTCTCCGAAGGGGATGGCGTAGTAGCTGTCAAAGCCCCGGAAGTGGTCGATGCGGAGCACGTCGCAGATCTGGAACTGGAACGCGATGCGGCGCAGCCACCAGGCGTAGCCGTCGGCTTTAATACAGTCCCAGTCGAACAGCGGATTCCCCCAAAGCTGGCCGTCCGGCGAAAAGCCGTCGGGCGGACAGCCGGACACTTCGGTGGGATAGCCCTGCGCATTCAGTTGGAACTGCTCGGGCGCGGCCCAGACGTCCGCGCTGTCCCCGGCAACATAGATGGGGAGATCGCCGATGATGGAAATCCCCCGGTTGTTTGCATAGGACTTCAGCGCTTTCCACTGCTGGAAAAAAAGATACTGCACAGCCTGCCAGAACAGGCACTCGTCCCGCAGCTCTTCCCGGGCGGCGGCAAGCGTTTCGGGGTCGCGCAGGCGCTCCCTGTCCGGCCATTCGAACCAGGAGACGCCGCCGTGCCTGCCCTTGAGCGCCATAAAGAGGGCATAGTCCTCCAGCCAGGCCGCGTGCTCACGGCAGAAGCGGTCAAAGTCTCTGCTTTTCCGGCTGAGAAAGCGCCCGCAGGCGAGGCGGAGCACCGGATAGCGCCGCTCATACAGAAGGCCGTAGTCCACGGCGGCAGGATCGGCTCCCCAGTCGAGGGCAAGGTACTCCTCGGGAGAGAGGAGTCCCTCCCCTGCCAGATCGTCAAGATCGATTAAATAAGGGTTTCCAGCGTAGGTGGAGAACGACTGATACGGGGAGTCCCCGTAGCTTGTGGGGCAAATTGGAAGAATCTGCCAGTAGGACTGGCCGGCTTCTTCCAGAAACAAGGCAAAGTCGCGGGCTGAGCGGCCCAGGGTGCCGATGCCGCAGGGGGAGGGGAGTGCGGAGATGGGCATGAGGATTCCGGCGCTTCTCACGGGAAAAGATCCCCTTTCTATGTGGGATGAGATGGCTTATCCGACGTGCGGGATAACGCTCTCCCCCGGAATGAGCCGGAAGGGAACCACCTCGTGGACGGGGTGCGGCGAGCGTTCGATGTTTCGGAGCAGAATGTCCGTTCCCCTCTCGGCCAGACGGCGGGTGTCCTGCTGGATGGTGGCAAGCCTGGGAACGGAAAAACGGGCGGAGGCAATTCCGTCGTACCCGATGACGGAGATGTCCTCCGGCACGCGCTTGCCCCGGTCCCTGAGGGCACGGATGGCCCCGATGGCGATCACATCGCTCATCGCGAACATGGCGGTAAGATCAGGATTTCGGTCCAAAAGGCGGTTGGCCGCATCGTATGCGTCCGCCATGGAGTAGCGGCACGGCTCGCACTGCCGCTCCCCGTCAAAGGCAACGCCCCGGCGGTCGAAGCTCTGTTTGCAGCCCACAATACGCCGGTAGCTGATCTGAGAGCAGGACCAGTTGCCGCCCAGCACGCCGATGCGGCGGTGTCCCTGCTCAAAGAGATAGTCGATGGCGCGGGCGGCGGCGGCGGTGTCGTCCGTCGTGAGACTGGAGAGATTCTCAAAGCCCAGCTCCTGTGCGTTGTTCGTAATCAGGACGCAGGGGACGGAGATCTCGGCGAAGCAGTCCCGAAAAAACTCCAGGTCGCCGCCCAGAAACAGAATGCCCTGAGGCTTGCGCTCCCGGCAGAGCTGAATCGCGTAGAGCACCTCGTTGGCGTCCTCGTCAAGATAGTTGACGGAGGCCTCCTTACCGCTATCCAGCAGAAGCACCTGAATCTGCTCCATAATCTCGGCAAAGAGCATATTCTGCGTACCTTTTACGAGGATTGCGATGCTGGATGCAGCCTGCTGTTTGAGATGCTTGGCATTGGTGTTGGGCTGAAAGTTGTATTCCGCCACCACCGCCATCACCTTTTTCCGGGTCTCCTCGCTGACGTCCGGGTGCTTGTTGAGCACCCTGGACACCGTCCCCACGCCGCAGCCGGACAGACGGGCAATGTCAATAATTGTCATCAGTGCTGTCTCCTTTCCGGGAAACCGATTGCGCAAAAGTTCTTTTAAAGTAGCATTCTACCCCTTTACCGCCCCGGCGGCAACACCCTTGATGATATATTTCTGACAGGAGAGGTAAAAGACGATCACGGGGATCACCGCCATGATGAGCGCCGCCATAATGGCGCCCATGTCCACGCGGCCGTAGCTGCCTTTCATATACTGCACCACGATGGCAATGGTTTTGTACTTGTTGGTATTGAGGGTGAGATAGGGCAAAAGGAAATCGTTCCAGATCCACATGGTCTCCAGAATGCCCACGGAGATATAGGTGGGCTTCATGATGGGCAGTACCACGGAGAAAAAGGTCTGGAGCGGGGAGCAGCCGTCAATGAGGGCAGCCTCCTCAATTTCAATGGGGATGGCCTTTACAAAGCCGCAGAACATAAACACCGACAAACCCGCGCCGAAGCCCAGATAGATGACCACAAGTCCCCAGGGGGTGTTCAGACCCAGCCGGTCGGTGACCAGGGAGAGCGTGAACATGACCATCTGGAACGGGACAACCATCGAAAACACGCACAGGATATAGGCCAACTTTGTGAAACGGGTGTGCACGCGGGTGATGTACCAGGCGAACATGGAGGTGCAGATTAAAATCGCCAGCACGGAGAAAACCGTGATAAACAGCGTCCAGCCCACCGCCTTGAGAAAGTCGTATTTGGTAATGGCATTGGCGTAGTTCTGCAGCCCCACATAGGTATCCGCACCGGGCAGCTTGAACGGCTCCATATTGATGAAGATTTTGCTTTTAAAGGAGTTGAAAAGGACAATGACGATGGGGGCGATATAGACCAGCGACACCACGGTGAAAAAGCCGGTGCCCAAAAGGCCCCTCCGCGCTTTTTGACGATTCATTGCTGCACCTCCTTCGAGCGGGTTACCTTGAGCTGCACAAGTCCGATCGCCACCACGAGGAGAAAGAAGATGACGGCCTTGGCCTGGCCGACGCCCTCCCAGCCAACGCGGCTGTAGAAGGTGTTGTAAATGTTGAGCGCCAGCATCTCGGACATCTGTGCGGGCTCACCCGCGGTGAGGGACAGATTCTGGTCAAAGAGCTTAAAGCCGTTGGTGATCGACAGGAAAGTGCAGATGGTGATGGCGGGCATCATCATGGGCAGGGTGACCTTCCAGAGCTTCTGCCAGCCGCTGGCGCCGTCGATGGCGGCAGCCTCGTTCAGTTCGCCGGGAATGGCCTGAAGCCCCGCGATGTAGATGATCATCATATAGCCGATCTGCTGCCAGGCCACCAGAATGACCAAACCCCAGAAGCCGTATTTCTCGCTGAGCGCCAGCGCCGCGTTGAAGTGCGCCAGAATGCCGTTGAAGATGAGCTGCCAGATGTAGCCCAGCACGATGCCGCCGATGAGGTTCGGCATGAAAAAGACGGTTCGGAACAGGTTCGTGCCCCGGAGCTTCCGGGTGAGCGCCATGGCGATGGCAAAGGCAATCACGTTGATGACAGCGAGGGACACCACCGCAAAGGCCGCGGTGAACCAGAAGGCATGCCGGAAAACGGGGTCTGTGAGTGCCTTGACATAGTTGGAAAACCCCACGTACTTTGCGTCTGTGACCGTTGTAAAGTCACACAGGGACAGCCACAGTCCCATGAGGAAGGGGACGATGAAGCCGATGGCAAAGGCCGCAAAGGTCGGAATGATGAAGATGGGCGCGTAGCGCCGGATTGCTTTTTCCACAAAGCCACCTCTCTCTGAATTTTGCGGGATTTGCCGCGTTTCTCCATGCGTCCGATGAGGGCGCCCGCAGAAACGGGGCAAAGCCCGGAGCTTCAAACAGCGGGCGGGCTTTGCCCGCCCGCTGTTTTCGAAACCGTACTTTTGAGACGCTGAATCAGCTGGCACTTTTGCCGGCGGCGGCATGCTCGGTTGCCCAGCCGCCCACGAAGGCGCTCACAACCTTGCCCCAGCTGGCGTCCGTCTGGTCGGCGGCATAAGTCGTCAGGGCGGAGCCAACGCCGTTCTTCCACTGCTCGGAGGGCATGGTGGTGAAGTTCCAGGACACGGGGGTATAGCCCTTTTCCACATAGTCGTTGGCGATGTTGACAAGGGGATTGGTGGACTTGAGATTGTCCTTGAAGGGGATCACAAAGCCCATGGTCTCGCAGAGCGCCTTGGTGCCGGCGTCGGAGGTGACGCACCAGTTCATGAAGTCCAGCGTGGCCTGAATGTCCTCCTGAGAGGCGTTCTTGTTCACACACCAATAGTTTTCAGTACCGGTGCACAGGCCCTGTTTTTCCTCGCCCTTTGCGCCGATGTAGATGGGCAGCATGCCGAGGTTGTCATCGCCCAGAGCGGATATGTCGTTATAGGCCCAGGTGCCGTTCTGATAGAACACGGCCTTGCCGGAAACGAATTCGGCAGTTGCGTCGTCGCCGGTTTTGGTGGAGAGAAGGCTGGGCTCGCAGGTGGCGTTATTGATGTAAAGATCCCAGATGGCGCGATAGTTGTCCAGATAAGAACCCTTGATCGCGTCGGTGGTGGAAATGCCGTCATCCTTGTACTCGTAATAGATGGGAAGGTTTGCGAGGTGCGTCTTGAAGCGCCAGTCGGAGGAGCTGTCCATGCCGGCGGAGGTGAACGCGGAGAAGCCCAGCTCACTCTTACGGGCGGTGATGTCCTCGACTACTTTCTTCAGGTCGGTGAAATTCTTGATATTGTCCTGGGTGTATCCCGCCTTGGTGAGGAGCTGCTTATTGTAGATGATGCCGTAGCTCTCGATGACGTAGGCGATGCCGGCCGTTTTGCTGCCGTCCATGAGCGCAAAATCGCTGGAGGTCAGTTGGCCGCTAACCTCGGAGCCGGTGAGATCGTAGCAGTAATCCTTCCAGGAGGCAAGACCCACGGGGCCGTTCACCTGAAACAGCGTGGGCGCTTCGGTTTTCGCCATCTCGGACTTGAGCGTCGTCTCGTACTGGCCGGAGGCCGCTGTCTTGACGGTCACGGGAACGCCGGTCTCCGCGGTGTAGGCCTTGGCAAGATCCTGCCAGTCCTGGTCCTGCTCGGGTTTAAAATTGAGATAGTAGACCTTGCCGGCGGCGGTTTTGCCGGAACTGGCGCTGCCGGAAGCGCTGGGGGTGGTTGTGCTGCCGCAGCCTGCGAGCAAAGAGACGGTCATCGCGGCTGCCAGAGACAGGGTAATAAGCTTCTTCATTCTCATTTCCTCCTATTTGATAGTTGACTGCTTTGAGCGGAAAGGTTATCGGAAACGTTTCCAGGTCTCGTTATATGTATTCTACACACAGGAGCCTAAAATTTCAAGCTTTTTTGGACACATTCCATAATTTCGTGACAATGTGAAAAACGGACGTCCGGTTTTTGTGAATTCTTTCGCAGAACCGCTTGCGGCAAAACTGCGCCGCCAGCGTACGGCCACTGGAAGCGGCGCATCTCCGGGTTCACAACAACCGACCGCTGCAGGGCCGCCGGTCCGCACCGGCGCAGCCATAGTCCCGGGCGCTCTTCGCAAAAAACGCAAAACAATAAAAGTGCTGCCCGTCGGTTTTGAACTGCACCCCAATTGTTAGACAGTATGATATACTGAATAACGATTGGGGTGTTTTACTATGCCAAAAGGGATACCAAATAAGCGCTACACGCCGGAGTTCAAGGTAATGGTAGTGGAGACGATGCGGCGCGAAAAGCTGAGTTGCCGCGAGACCGAACGGCAATTTAATCTACCCCGCAATCGAGCCGTAGCGTGGGAACGCATTTATCTCACAGAAGGACCGGAAGGCCTTGCCATTGAACGGCGTGGGCGGGACAGCAAGGGCCGGCCGGCAAAGCTGTCGTCGAAGGTGGAAGAAGACCTTTTGGCTGAGAACCAGCGTCTTCGTGCAGAGGTGGCATACTTAAAAAACTTGCAAGCCTTGGTTTTGGAAGACGAGCGAAAAGCGCGCAAAAAACGCTGGTAATTCGAGGACTGAGGCAAAGTTTTTCACTGGAAATTCTGCTGGAAGTGGCCCAGCTTGCGCGCTCAACCTATTATTACCACGAGAAACGGTTGACAAGGGCAGACAAATATGCTGAAGCTAAAGGGACCCTTGCCACAATCTTTCACGAGAACAAAGGCCGCTACGGATACCGCCGCATCACTGCGGAACTCCGGCGTTGCGGCTTTACTCTAAATCACAAGACGGTGCAGGTGCTGATGAAGCAGATGGGCCTTGTCTGCCGGGTTAGGGCGAAGAAGTACCATTCCTACAAGGGCGAAGTGGGAAAAATCGCGCCGAATCTGCTGGAACGGAACTTTAGGGCTGAAAAGCCAAACCAGAAGTGGGTGACGGACGTCACGGAATTCAGTTTGTTCGGGCAGAAGCTCTATCTGTCGCCGATTCTCGACCTGTGCAGCCGAGATATTGTCAGCTATTCCATCTCCGATAAGCCGGTGCTCTCCATGGTGACAAAGATGCTGGACAAGGCTTTTGCAAGGATTCCCCATGGGACAAATCTCATCCTGCACTCAGACCAGGGATGGCAGTACCAGCACAAGCAATACCAGCGGATGCTGAAAGCAAAGGGTATCCGGCAGAGCATGAGCCGCAAGGGAAACTGTCTGGACAACGCCGTGATTGAAAACTTCTTCGGCCTGCTGAAAAGCGAGCTGCTGTATTTGCAGGAATTTAAGTCGATGGAGCATTTCAGAAAAGAGCTTGTAGACTATCTCGATTACTACAACAACCGCCGAAGCAAGGCAAAGCTAAAGGGCTTGCCGCCCGCAATTCACAGACAACAAGCCCTCTCGGTTGCTTGATTTAAAATATTTGTCTAACTTTTTGGGGTCACTTCAGTTTGAAGGGCAGCACTTTTATTGTTTTGCTATTTAATCATTTCTGCGGTGTACACCAATGCGCGGGCGGCTTTTTCGTCATTTCTTCCCTGGCAGAGGCATGGTGTGTGTCATCACCCGGCCGAAGCAGACCAGTGATCGGCCGCTGTCTCCCGTCAGCATCACATCCGCGTCGGCGCGGGCGCGGTTGAGCGAAAACAGGTAGATCATTCCCAGCGGATCCCGGTAATACTGCTTGCACAGCATGTCGCCGTCCAGGCAGAAAATGCCCACATCCCCGGCAACCAGCGGATCCCGGTTCACATAGACCACCGAGCCGTCCGCAATCCACGGGCTCATGGAGTCCCCCTGGATGTGCACGGCAAATTCTGCCGCCTGCGGCACATCGTCCGTGACAGTCAGATAGTCAAAATCCTCCCCGAACACCGGCGCGGCATAGCCCGCCGCCGCGGGACTGCGATACAGCGGGATGACCCGCTTTTCCTGCTCCGGCTTCACCTGCTCCAGATCGTCCCGGTAGGAACATAGCGCGTCCACCATCGATCGTACGGTCTCCCGCCCCAACGCCGACAGACTGCGGTACTTTTCCAGCAGCATCCGCTCGTTATGCGTGACCACGCTGCTGCCGGTGCGAAAACTGTCCCGATACAGATAATTGGGGTCAATCTGCAGACAGTCAAACAGTCGGAGCAGCACGTCCTCTTTGGGAAAGCTGATGCCCGTCTCATAGTTGCCGATGGCAGACTTGGAAACCCCCAGCGCCTCAGCCAGCATCGCCCGCGACATATTCAGTTCTTCTCGGCGGGATCGCAGCCGATCTCCAAAGCTCATGGTCTATCGTCCCTTCCTCTAAATCTCGACTTCTTTCGACAATATGGTATCCTATTTTTTTGGTGTTGTCAATCAAATCGAACAAGAATCTTGTAAATACAACTTGACAACACAAGAAACCTGTGTTACAGTTTCTTCATCAACAAGTTTCTTGTTTATTCTAGCAGGCGTAAAGCGAGAAAACTGTTGAGTTTTGACGAACGGCGGCGCACCGGGCAAAAAAAATCGTGGCTGCAAAGAGTTCTTTGCAGCCACATGGTGGGGGAAGATGGATTCGAACCATCGAAGTCGTAGACAACAGATTTACAGTCTGCCCCATTTGACCGCTCTGGAATTCCCCCGTATTCAATTGGAGCTGGTGGACGGATTCGAACCCCCGACCTGCTGATTACAAATCAGCTGCTCTACCAGCTGAGCTACACCAGCAGTTCCAACAGCAGGGTTTATGTTACCAGAGAACTGCCCGTTTGTCAACAGATTTTTATGTTTTGGGAGGGATTCTTGTGTTTCAACCGTTGTTTCACCCAGTCGCCCCGCTATACTGCAGCTGCTGCGGCGGGGAGCTTCGCTCCGGCGACGTCTATTGGTACCTGAACGGCTGCATTACCTGTGACGACTGCCTGCCCTCGTTTGCCCGGGAGGAGCTGGCCCCCTTCCGCCTGATCCGAGGGAAGGAGGGCGCCCGGTGACACTGCTGGAGATGTCGGTACTCTATGACACCAGCGCTGCCGCCATTCGGATGAGGATGGTGCAGCTGCGGGAGGAATTCCGCCGAACGCGGGACCCCGATGATGCCAGGGCGCTGCAGCGGCGGATGGCGGAGCTGCTTCCGCTGCTGCAGGAAGCCCGGGAGCTGGCGGCGCTGACGGCCCACTACTACGAAAAGGGGTATCACAAAAATGGGAAGTACACCCTCTAAGGCATCCAAAGTCCGACCGGGCGAGTGGTACGGTGATATGGCCGCCTGGCTGCGGAACAACGCTGAGGACAACAGCGAGCAGCTGACCCGCCTGCGGCGCAATCTCCGCCACGCCCGGAAGCAGGAGCTGACTCCCCGTCAGAATCAAATGCTGGAGTTGTATTTCGACCGCGGCATGAATATGGTGGAGATTGCCCGGGAGCTGGGCGTCAATCCTTCCACGGTCTCCCGCACGCTCCGCCGGGCAAAGAACCGCCTGTACCACTGTCTGCGTTATGGTCTTTGAGGGATAGACAAATTATCCTTGTGGTTTTCCCGTGATTCTTCTATAATTAAGGAAGAGGAATACGCAGTGGGCAGGCTTTTGTCGCCTGAAGGAGAACCATGATGATATACAACACCTTGCATAACCGCTGGCTGCGGATGTTCATTGCAATTTTCGGGTCCTTTCTGGGCGCCGCCGCCGTTAATCTGTTCATTGTACCCATGAACCTGTACACCGGGGGACTGCTGGGCCTGTGTCAGGTGGTGCGGACCCTGCTGCAGACCTATCTTCATCTGAGCTTTGGCTCTTATGACATCGCCGGTATCCTTTATCTGCTACTGAACATCCCCATTCTGCTGTTCGCCTATAAGACGCTGGGCCGGGGGCTGGTGATCCGGACGCTGATCTGCACGGTGGCCTACTCTGTCTCCTACAGCATCATTCCCATCCCGGCGGAGCCCATCATCAAGGACATGCTGACCTCCTGCCTGCTGGGCGGAATTCTCTGCGGCGTAGCCAGCGGCATCGTCCTCACCTGCGGGTGCAGCGGCGGCGGGCTGGACGTGGTGGGTCTGTGCCTGTCCAAGCGGGGCAGCCATATTACCGTGGGCAAGTTCTCCTTGGGATTCAACGCCTTTCTGTATCTGGCCTGTCTGCTCCTGTTCAACGCCTCCGTGGCCATCTACTCCATTATCTACAACTTCTTCTCCGCCATGGTGCTGGATCGGATGCACCAGCAAAACATCACCGTGCAGGCCATCATCATTACCCACGGGGACGAGCGGAAGATGTCCGGCTTTATCATGGAGAAGCTGGGACGGGGCGTCACCTACTGGAGCGGTACCGGCGCCTACACCGGCGAGGATGTCCACGTGCTGTGCGTGTGCCTGTCCAAGTACGAGATTGAGGAACTGCGCCACGCGGTGCACAGCTTCGATCCCCACGCGTTTCTCGTGGTGCAGGAGGGCGTCCAGGTGGACGGCAACTTCCTTCGGAAGCTGGGATAACAGGAAACGTTAAAGAGAGCCCGCTTTCTGCGGGCTCTCTCTTTTTCATTCTTTTCCCCGGCCCTCCGGGCGGTGGCCGCGTCTGCTCGGGCGGCGGCGGGTCTCCAGCAACGCGCTGCATTTGTCGAACAGCTTTTCAAAGCTCATCTGCACCGGCACCACCAGCAGCACCAGCACGATCAGCACCAGCCATGCGGAAAAGGACAGCGCCGACAGGGAGAAGGTCGCTCCCATGGTCGCCATGGCCAGCAGCATCGCCGCCGACACGCCCGCCATCATCACGATCCGGGGCATATTCAGCGGGCGGGCGGCGTAATAGATGACCGTCATGCCGTTCACTGCCATCAGCACCACGCAGATGGTGGACAGCTCCGCCAGCGTCAGTCCGGCGGCGAAGACAAACAGCTCTGCAAACAGGATGACGATGATGGCTGTCAGGCCGCCAGGGAAGGCCCGGCGCAGCACGTTGTGCAGAAATCTGCCCCGGACCAGGTCGTGGTTGGGCTCCAGCGCCAGAAAGAAAGATGGGATCCCGATGGTCAGGAAAGAGATCAGTGTCAGCTGAATGGGGACGAAGGGATAGGGGAAGTCGGCGAAGAGCGTGATGATCGCCAGGAAGAACGACAGGATGTTCTTCACCAGATACAGCGCAGACGCCCGCTGAATGTTGTTGATCACCCGGCGGCCCTCGGCCACCACGCTGGTCATGGCGGAAAAATCGCTGTCCAGCAGCACCAGCTGGGCCACCTGGCAGGCGGCTTCGGAGCCGGAGGCCATGGCCACGCCGCAGTCGGAGTCCTTCAGTGCCAGCACGTCGTTGACGCCGTCTCCGGTCATGGCCACCGTGTGGCCGGCGCTCTGCAGCGCCCGGACAATCCTGCGCTTCTGATCGGGGACCACCCGGCCGAACACGGTATAGCTTCGCAGCGCCCGGGCAATCTCCTGATCGGTTTTCAGCTCCCGGGCGTCAATCCGGCGCTCCGCGCCGGGGATGCCGGCCTGGGCCGCCACGGCGGAGACCGTCACCGGGTTGTCGCCGGAGATGACCTTCACGTCCACCCCCTGGGCGGCGAAGTAGGCAAAGGTCTTGGGCGCGCCGGGACGGATGGGATTTTCCAGCACCAGCAGCGCCAAAGGAATGACAATCCCAAGCAACCGACCCTCCTCCGCTCCGTCGCACTGGGCCAGCAGCAGAACCCGGCAGCCCTCCCGGGCATAGCGGCGGGTCTGCTGCTCCAGCGGGCCGAACTCCGGCCCCAGCACGGACTCCGGCGCGCCGACGGCGTAGGTGCCGTGCTCCCAAAACGAAACGGCGCTCCACTTCGTCGCGGAGGTGAAGGGAACGACACCCTCCGTGCGCCACGCGGGACCGTGGGGGAACCGCTTCTGCAGCGCCCGGGCGGTGTCGTTGTCCGCGTCCATGACGCGGTAGAATGCCCCCAGAAGCTCGGTCAGCTCTCTTTCGGAGCAGGCGCTTGCGTCCAGCGGCACCAACTCCCGCACTTCCATTTCGGGCCCGGTGATGGTTCCCGTTTTGTCCACGCACAGTACGTCCACCCGGGCCAGCGTCTCGATGGCGCCCATCTCGTGGATCAGCGTCCGATTTCGGGCCAGACGCACCACGGACACCGCCAGCGCCACGCTGGTCAGCAGGAACAGCCCCTCGGGGATCATGCCGATCAGCGCCGCCACCATGGAGATAACAGACTGCTCAAGCCCCAGGTGCTGCACGGCGTACTGATTGTAAAACAGCGCCGCGCCGATGGGGATCAGCACCACGCCGATGAATCGGATCAAATGGTCCAGGGAGCGCATCATCTCGGATTTCTGGGGACCACTGTCCTTTTTTGCCGACAGCGTCAGCCGGGCCGCGTAGGAATCCGCCCCCACCTGCTCCAGCCGGCAGCGGCACCGGCCGGAGAGGACGAAGCTGCCGGAGAGCAGCCGGTCCCCCGGAAGCTTGGTGATGGCGTCCGCTTCGCCGGTAATGAGACCCTCGTTGACCTGCACCTGCCCGGAGACCACCTCGGCGTCGGCGGGAATCTGGCTGCCGGCGGACAGCTCCAGAATGTCGTCCCGCACCAGCTCTCCAGGCCGGACGGCAACCGCCTGCCCGTCCCGGATGACGGTTGCTTGGCTGAGCGACAGCAGCGTCAGCCGTTCAATCGTCCGTTTGGAGCGGATCTGCTGCACGATGCCGATGGCCGTGTTGGCCATCACCACCAGTAAAAACGTCATGTCCTTCCAGTCGCCCACCAGCAGCAGACAGACCGCAAGCACCAGAAAGATCAGGTTGAAATAGGTGAAGATGTTCTCCCGGACAATCCGCCCGTCGGTTTTAGTGGGGGCTTCAACGGGCGCGTTTCCCCAGCCGCCCTCCAGCAGCTCCTGTACCTGACGGGAGGTCAGCCCGCGCTCGGGAGCCGGATCATACCGGGGCAGATCCCGGCGCACGGAAGCGGGGTGCTCCGGCGTTCCGGGGCGCTGTCTGTGTTTCATGGTCTGCCTCCTTCTTTCGGAAAACGGTCGAACTTTGCGCTTATTATACTGCCCCTGTGCGCTTTTGTATAGAGACAGACCGGCGCAAGTGTATGGATGCGGCGTCGGTGAGGGCAGATCGAAAAAGAACAGGCGATTGCCTGTTCTCACTGACAGAAAGGGACTGCGCGTTCAGATTGGGGGTGACGTACGTGACAAAAAAGCCCCCATCCGTTTGGATGGGGGCTTTTTCTTTGGAGCGGGCAACGAGGCTCGGACTCGCTACCTCCACCTTGGCAAGGTGGCGCTCTACCAGATGAGCTATGCCCGCGAGACAAGAGGTATTCTAACAAATAATCTCCCATTCGTCAAGCCTTTTGGGCAAAATTTTTCAACTGCTGAATACAAACTCAATCAACCCCACGGTGCCGGTCTTTGGATAGTACGACACCGTCCAGGCCGGGTCATCCGCCGTCAGGCCCCGGTCAGTCCGCACCTGTTCCACAATGGCGTCGATTCCGGCGGAATCGCTGTCCCAGTAGCCGATGCGAACCGCCAGTTCCTTCTTTTCCGCGGAGAGGGCGGCATCCAGCAGGCTGGGCAGGGCCGAGGTGCTGGTGGCGTTCACCACCGCCTGAATCTGCTCCGCGGTGCGGCGATAGCTGATCTGAACCGAAACCTCGTAGTAGCTGCGCTGGGACTGGCTGGTGCAGGTGATGTACTCCACGGCGAAGGCGCCCATGGGCGTCTCCTGCTGGACTTCGGTGGTGGCCTGCTCCAGCGTGTTCGCCACGGTCATGTCATCCTCGTAATTATACAGCCGCACCGTGGCGCTCTCTGTATGCTGACCGATGAGGATCAGCAGATCGTTGACGATATCCTGATAACTCTCGGCCCGGAGCGTCCCGGCGGCCTCGCTCTCCCAGTATTTGCTGCTGTGCTCCTCCACGGAGCTGTACTCCCGGTCGAGAATGGAGGAACAGCCGGTCAGCAGCACGCAGCCGGCCAGCAGCAGAATCAGCGCGGGCTTCCTCATGGCAGTTCCTCCTGTCTCAATTGAAAGCGGTGTCGGGCGGCGGGTCAGTTGCCCAGCGCTTCGTCCACCAGCACAACCTCGGCCTCCATCCCCATCATGGGTCCCCACAGCGTCACCAGGCCGCGGCAGATGCGCCCGGGACTCTTGCAGTCGTAGCAGCGGTCGGCGTGAACGGCGCAGGGCGTTTTGGCGCCCAGCTGCCGAGCCCGCTGCGGCGCGGCCACATTCCGGGCGCGGAACACGGCGTCCTCATACGTGGGACAGAGCTTGTTGGCGCCCACGACAAAGTAAATCTTCCGGTGTCCGAACAGGGTGGACGCCACCCTGTTTCCGGCGCCGTCGATGTTGACCAGCTCGCCGGTTTCCGCCAGAGCGTTGGCGGAACAGAGGTACACCTCCGTATCCATGGCTGCGCGGCGGGCGGAGGCCGCCTCCTGCACCCAGTGCCAGATCACGGTGTTGTGGGCACCCAGCAGCTCAAACAGGCCCATCTCCTTCAGCGTGCCGGAGCCGCCGAAGCCCACGGTGACGCCGTCAATGGTGCCGTTCAGGTACGCGGCGGCCTCCGCCGCAGTGGAGAACGCCGAGACACGGTAGCCCCGCCCCTCCAGGTTCTGTTTTACAGCCGTAAAATCCGTCATGTCAAATCGACTCCTTTCCATACTCTCCAAATCCCTCGCCCAGCACCTCGTGGGCGTCGCATACGATCAGGAAGGCGGCGGGATCGGTTTCGTGTACCGCGCGTTTCAGCTCCACGATCTCCCGCTGCTTGAAGGCCACCATCAGAACCCGCTTCTCCCGGCCGGTGAAAGCGCCCTCAGCCTGCAGAACGGTGATACCCCGGCCCAGAGCCAGGATGGCGGCGGTCAGCTCCAGCCAGTCGTCTGAGATGACGTAGGCCACCTTGGAGGTGTCCAGGCCGTAGAGCACCGTATCCATGACCTTGGCGGAGACAAACAGACCCACCAGGCCGTACAGGGCGGCCTGTTCCTTGCCGAAGGCCAGCGCCACCAGCAGCAGCACCACAAAGTCCGGGATCAAAATCAGCTTGCCCATGGGCAGCCAGGGGAACTTCAGCTTCAGCAGACGGGCCACCACATCGGTGCCGCCGGTGGTGGCGCCCTGGGCAAACACAATGCCCAACCCCAGGCCCATCAGCGCGCCGCCGCACAGGCAGGCCAGCATGGGGTCCATGGAAGCAAAGGTGTGCACTGCCGCCACGCCGTCGATGGCGAGGGAGCTCACCGCCATCGAAAACAGGGAGGACGCCAGCAGATGCCAGCCAATGAACTTCCATCCTGCCAGAAACAGCGGCACATTCAGCACAAACACCAGAACGCCGACGGGGACGGCGGGCAGCAGGGCATTAATGATCTGCGCAAGGCCCGTGACGCCGCCCATGCCGACCTGATTGGGCACGAAAAACCAGTCGAACGCCAGGGCAAAAATCACCGAGCCCAGAGCGATCATCGCGTAGCTTTTGAGGTACGCATTGGCTTTTTTCATCATAACAGCTCCATCTGTTTTTCCTCGGAGTCCTCCTCCCGCACCAGTGCACCCGCGGCGGGCACGGCCCGGACCCGGTATCGGGCAAGGTTGGCAAGGGCGGTTTCCTCCGGCGGTTTGACACGCTCAAGATGATAGCGGGGCTTCAGTGTCATCACCTGCACGCCCTGGGCGGAGCGGGTGGTTTTGGGCACCAGCTGGGCAGTGTGGAAAATCAGGGCCCGGGGTTCGCTGGAGTAGACCGCCAGCTCCCGGTCCTCGTCAATGCGGAGGATGCACTTGAGCGGCGACTTGTCGGAATAGGCGCCGGTGAGCTTGCGGCGGTTGGAGGTGGTCTGGTAGGCGGAGAGCTCCACCCGCGCCGCCTTCCCGTTTTCAAAGAAGAACAGCACGCCGCCCCGGTAGTCCCCGGGCAGAACGGCGAAGATCACATTTTCGCCGGCGTCCATTCCCAGCTTTGCCGGCAGGTAGTCCCCCAGCACGCTGGCCTTGGCGTCATCAAACTCGGCAAGGCGGGCCTTGTACACCTGGCACCGGTCGGTAAAGAACATGATCTCGGCGCTGTTGGCCGTCTCAAAGCTCTGGGACAGCCCGTCCCCGTCCTTGTACTTCTGATCGCCGCCCATCCGCAGGGAGAGGGGTGTGATCTTTTTGAAATAGCCCTCCCGGGAGAGGAACACCGTGACGGGGTAGTCCTCGGCCTGCTCCTCCAGAGAATATTCCTCGATCTCGTGGCTGTAGAGGATTTGGGTGCGGCGCTTTTCACCGTACTTTTTCGCGACCTCCTCCAGCTCGCCGATGATGAGGGCGCGGATTCTCGGCTGGCTGTTCACCAGATCCTCCAAGTCCTCGATCTCGTCCCGAAGGGCGTCGGTCTCCCGCACCCGCTTGAGGATATACTCCTTGTTGATGTTGCGCAGCTTGATCTCGGCCACGTATTCCGCCTGAATCTGATCGATGCCGAAGCCGATCATCAGGTTGGGGATGACCTCCGCCTCTTCCTCTGTCTCCCGGATGATACGGATGGCCTTGTCGATGTCCAGCAGAATGCGCTTGAGGCCCTTGAGCAGGTGCAGCTTCTCTTTCTTCCGGCTCAGGATGTAATACACCCGCCGCCGCACGGACTCGGTGCGCCAGGCGGTCCATTCGCCCAGCAGCTCCCGCACGCCCAGAACTTTGGGCATTCCGGCGATCAGGACGTTGAAATTGCAGCTGAAGGAGTCCTCCAGCGTGGTCTGCTTGAAGAGCTTGGCCATCAGCTTGTCCGGATCCACGCCCCGCTTGAGATCGATGGTCAGTTTCAGTCCGCTCAGATCGGTCTCGTCCCGCATGTCGGAGATCTCTTTGGTGCGGCCGGTCTTGATGAGATCCGCCACCTTGTCCAAAATGGCCTCGATGGTGGTGGAATAGGGGATTTCGTAGATTTCAATCAGGTTCTGATCCTTGATATAGCGGTATTTCGAGCGGACGCGGACGCTGCCACGGCCGGTGTTGTAAATCTCCCGCAGGACGTCGGGGTTGCAGATCAGCTCCCCGCCCGTGGGGAAATCCGGGGCCAGCAGCGTCTCGGTCAGGTCACAGTCCGGATTTTTGAGATACGCCACGGTGGTGGCGCAGACCTCCTTCAGATTGAAGCCGCAGAACTGAGATGCCATGCCCACGGCGATACCCGAGTTGGCGGACACCAGAATGTTGGGGAAGGTGGTAGGCAGCAGAGCCGGTTCCTTCGTGGTGTTGTCGTAGTTGTCGACAAAGTCCACGGTGTCGCTGTCGATGTCCCGGAACAGCTCGCCGCAGATGGAGGAGAGCTTTGCCTCCGTATACCGGGAGGCAGCCCAGGCCATATCCCGGGAGTACACCTTGCCGAAGTTGCCCTTGGATTCCACAAAGGGGGTCAGCAGCGCGCCGTAGCCCCGGGACAGACGCACCATGGTGTCGTAGATCGCGGAATCGCCGTGGGGATTGAGACGCATGGTCTGGCCCACGATGTTGGCGGATTTGGTCCGCGCCCCGGTCAGCAGGCCCATCTTGTACATGGTATACAGCAGCTTGCGGTGGGAGGGCTTGAACCCGTCGATCTCCGGGATGGCCCGGGAGACGATCACGCTCATCGCGTAGGGCATATAATTGACTTCCAGCGTGTCGGTGATGGGCTGCTCCTGCACTTCGGCGTGCAGCCCCATCACGTTGGGATTGTTGCTTTTCGGTTTGCCCTCCTCGGGCAGCTTTTTCTTCGCCATATTTTGTTACGTCCTTCAGTATTGGTATCCTCGGCAGGGCGCCGCCGCTGCGGCGATATGCCCACCGGTGGGCCGGCAGCAGAGAAGAGCAGGCCGGCGCCCGAACGGAACCGCTCCGTCCGGACGCTCGCCTCCGCTTCTCCCGCAGGAAAACGGGAGCTTGGGCGGAAACTGCGGGAGCGGCAAAGGCCGCTCCCGCGCAATATCAGAGATCAGGCTGCGCTGCCCGTGGCACCCTGAGAGGCGGCCAGAGCGCTGCCGCCCAGCAGAGCATCCAGACTCACAATGGCGGCTCCGTCCGGCGGCTGGGTGGACGGCGTCTCGCTGGTGGGATTCATCGTCATGGACAGATTGTAAGTCGCGCTGCCCGCGCTGCCCATGTCCAGCTTCATGACCACCTTGGCGGTAGTTGCGGTCATCACCGCGCTGCCGCTCATCCCAAAGGATACGCCCTCTGCGGCGGCGGCAGTCTGGATGTCCATAGCATAGGTGAGGGTGCCGTCTGCGGCGGCGGTCAGGGTGACGGTGAATTTCTGGAACTGGCTGGCGCTGTCACTGTCACCCGCGTCTTTGGCCAGTTGATCGAAAGCAGCCTTATCCAGGGTCCAGGTGTAGGAACTGCCGGACTTTTTGGCGGCGGAGTCACCCAAAACGGCAGCCAGAGCCGCTCCGGTGGTCTGAACATTGGAAGACAGGTTCGCGGCGGAGGTCTGCCCGCTCACCCAGCGGCAGAGGGCATAGACCACATTGCCCACGGAGCTGGAGGACTTCAGAGCAGTCAGGTTCAGCCCCAAGCTCTTCATCCCCAGGGAAATCTGGTACCAGGTCTCGGTGGTGGCAGAACCGGTGCCCAGCAGCGTGTTGATCAGCGGCATCTTGATGTAGATCGCGTCCTGGTCCAGATTCATGATCATCTCAAAGGTGAGGCTGGACAGGCTCTTGCTCAGAGCCGCGGCCTGAGCGGCGGAAAGCGTTCCGTTTGTCACGGCGCCGGCCAGATCCAGAACCTTGGCAAGGCCCGAGGCGTCTACCGTGCCCTTCATATCCACCGTAGTGCCGCTGGAGATCATGGTCAGATTCATCTTCAGATTGACGCTGATGGCGCCCAGAGTATCGTCGTTCAGGTTCATGGCGATATCATAGGTCGCGGTGGACTTGTAATTCTTGGTGGGATCGCTCTGCACCTTCTGCAGTGCCGCGTTCAGGACGGTGAAGTTCTTGTCGATCTCGTCGATCAGCGCGCTTTTGTCCACCAGCACCGCGGAGCGGCTGGTGCTGTCCCACAGCACGTCGTAGCCCAGTGCCTGGGCGAAGAAGGAGACGGGAACGTAAGTGCGGCCGCCCTTGTAGTAGCAGGGGACGTCCATCTGGATGGTCTCGGTCTTGCCGTTGGCGGTGGCGGTGACGGTCTTCTGGCCCAAGGTGAAGGAGAGCGCAGTATCGCCCACCGTGCAGGTGATGACGCCGCCCTCACTGTAGCTGGCCTGTCCGCCCAGCGCAGTCATCAGAGTGGAGCAGGGCACCATGGTGCGGCCGCTCTTCAGTTCAGGCTTCGCATCGGGGAAGGTGACGGACTTGCCGTTCAGAATCACGCCGACGCTGCTTTTGGACGCAGTCTCTGCGGTACCGGCCGCAAATGCCGGCACGGTCAAAGACAGCGCCAGTACCAGTGCAAATACCAGCGAAAGTAATTTTTTCATGGGATTTTCCTCTTTTCTTCTCATTTGCCTGATTCATCGCTCAGGCGGGCGGGTTGCGCAGGTGAATGGTCAAAGATTTTTGGGGTTATGGGGGGGAGTTCATACAATACCTTCTCTCAATCCGTTTTCCGAATGATAGACGTACGCAGACGGTAAAACGTGCCATTCCGAAGTAAAATTTTTCTAATAGCCGCTCTCCGCGACGTGGAATTCTCCGCAGACGCTGGGGCGGGCCAATCCGCCCAGCGGCACGGCCTTCTGCGGCGGCGCTCAACGCGCTGCTGCGCGGAGCAAAAATACCGTCAATATCGGTATGGCGCGTGCCCGTTCTTATGAAATATCCGCCATTTCCAGATACTTAAAGCCGTTTTCCGCGATGTGGTCCTTTCGGCCCTGCAGGTTATCGCCCAGCAGCAGGTCGAACACCCGGGCGGTTTCCTCCACGTCGGCGGGCTGGACCCGGATGAGCCGCCGGGTCTCGGGATTCATGGTGGTCAGCCACATCATGTCCGGCTCGTTCTCGCCCAGTCCCTTGGACCGGTCCACCTTGATCTTTTTGCCCTCCAGCTCCTTCAGAATGTCTGCCTTCTCCCGGTCGGAGTAAGCAAACCACGTCTTCTCCCCGAAACCGATCTCGAACAGCGGCGTCTCCGCGATGTAGACATAGCCCTCCCGGATCAGGGTGGGAACCAGCCGGTACAGCATGGTCAGAATCAGGGTGCGGATCTGGAAGCCGTCCACGTCGCCATCCGTGCAGATGACGATCTTGTTCCAGCGCAGGTTGTTCAGGTCGAAGGCGTTCAAATCCTTGTTCAGCCTGCTCTGGACTTCCACGCCGCAGCCCAGCACCTTCAGCAGATCTGTGATGATCTCGCTTTTGAAGATTTTGGCGTAGTCCGCCTTCAGGCAGTTGAGTATTTTGCCCCGGACGGGCATGATGCCCTGATACTCCGCGTCCCGGCTCAGCTTAACGCTTCCCAGAGCGGAGTCGCCCTCCACAATATAGATCTCCCTGCGGCTCACGTCCCGGGACCGGCAGTCCACAAATTTCTGAACCCGGTTGGCGATGTCGATATTGCCGGAGAGCTTCTTTTTGATATTCAGCCGGGCCTTTTCCGCGCTCTCCCGGCTGCGTTTGTTGATGAGCACCTGCTCGGCGATTTTTGCCGCGTCGGCCGGATTTTCGATAAAATAGATCTCCAGATTCGAACGGAGGAACTCCGTCATGGCCTCCTGCACAAATTTGTTGGTAATGGCTTTTTTCGTCTGGTTTTCATAGGAGGTCTGGGTGGAGAAGTTGTTGCTCACCAGAATGACGCAGTCCTCGATGTCGTTCCAGGTAATTTTACTCTCGCTCTTCTGGTATTTATTCTGCGCCCGCAGATATCCGTCCACAGCGGAGACAAAAGCGGACTTGGCGGCCTTTTCCGGAGAGCCGCCGTGCTCCAGCCAGCTGGAGTTGTGGTAGTGCTCAATGACGCTGACCCGGTTGGAAAAGCAGCAGGCCGCGGACAGCTTGACTTTATACTCCGGTTTATCCGCCCGGTCCCGGCCCCGCCGCTCCGTCTGCCAGAATATCGGAGGGGTGAGGCTGTCCTCGCCTGCCAGTTCGGATACGTAATCCACAATGCCGTTATCGTATAAAAATTCCTGGATGTCGAAGCTGCTGCCGTTCTGATTGCGGAACCGGAAGGTGATGCCGGCGTTTACCACCGCCTGGCGCTTCATCACGTCGGTGAAATACTCCACGGGGATGTCGATGTCGGTAAATACGTCCAGATCCGGCAGCCAGCGGGTGCGGGTGCCGGTCTTCCTGCCGGTGTAGGGCGTCTTTTCCAGCTTGCCCACGATCTCGCCCCGCTCAAAATGCAGGTGGTGCTCGAACCCGTCCCGCCAGACCGTGACGTCCATATAGCGGGAGGAGTACTGGGTGGCGCAGGAACCCAGACCGTTCAGGCCCAGGGAGTACTCATAGTTGTCACCCTCGCCGTTGCCGTACTTTCCGCCGGCATACAGCTCACAGAACACCAGCTCCCAGTTCCAGCGCTGCTCTTTCTCGTTCCAGTCCACGGGGCAGCCGCGGCCGGCGTCTTCCACCTCCACGGAGCGGTCTGCGTACCGGGTGACGGTGATGACCCGGCCGTGCCCTTCCCGGGCCTCGTCGATGGAGTTGGACAAAATCTCAAATACGGCGTGCTGGCAGCCCTCCAGCCCGTCGGAGCCGAAAATCACGCCCGGACGCTTCCGGACACGGTCGGCGCCCTTCAGGGCGGAGATGCTTTCATTGCCGTAATTTTTCTTCGATGCCATGCGGTTCCTCCTGGCTTTTTTCGGGATACTCCCCGTTTCACAGATTATGGATAGTTTACCACAGCTTTGCCCGGTGTTCAAGCATTCCGCAAAAGACGGCGGGCTAAATTTCCCAGATGTTGGAATTCTCTCAAAATGTTGTTGCGCAACATTTTTTCATAATTTCACGTCTCCTTCACAATTCGTTCATTTTCCAAGGGTTTTGCACATTATCCACAGAGTTATCCACACCGTTATGTCAACTCTGTTTCCGACGAAAAATGCACGTTCCATTTGAGGGAGATTTTTTTAGCCTCTCCGCCGTGAATTTGAGTGATATGACAGCATGCCATGTGGTATGATTGCCCCGGAGCCGCGGCGATGGCACGGCCGGGGAATCTGACGCCCGGACCGGGAATCCGGAGCGCAGCTGCCGATGCCCCCGGCGCATGGATAGCCACGGGGCACGCTGTCGGGGGGGACGGATGGAACGCTTCGGATTTGGATGTAAGATGTAACAGGAGCGCCGTTCCGCGGAACGGCGCTCCTGTTACATCTATTGGCCGGTCAGCATCAAAATCACGCCGTAGAGCACCGATGCCAGGGTTCCGAACACGATCACCGGCCCGGCGATAACGAACATTTTGGCCGCCATGCCGGTGACAAAGCCCTCGCTGCGGAAATCAATGGCGGGGGATACCACGGCATTGGCAAAACCGGTGATGGGAACCAGCGTGCCCGCGCCGCCGTACCGGGCCAGCTTATTATAGAAGTTGAGTCCTGTGGTCAGGGCCGACAGGAACACCAGGCAGATGGAGGCGGCCGTACCGGCGTCCTCCTTTTCAAGGCCCAGCCCGGCCCAGACGTTTTGAATCAGCTGTCCCAGGACGCAGATGGCCCCACCGATGGCGAAGGCCAGCGCCACATCCTTGACGATGGTTGATTTTTTTGCCTTCTGCTTCACATAGTCCTGGTACTTTTCCGGGGAGATCTCCATGTGCGCACCTCTTTTCTGTATTCTGCGCATAGTTTTTTCCCAGCTCCGGAAAAATATGTGCGCCACTTGTCAGGGCCGAAAAATTGCGATACACTGGTATGAAATTCCCTTTTGCGGGTTTACTGCCGCAAGTTTCGTTTCCGGAGGATAAATCATGGACAAGCAGCCGCTGACACTGGGTCTTTATATCCATGTGCCGTTTTGTAAAAGCAAGTGTTCCTACTGCGATTTTTATTCGCTGGCGGGAGCGGAGGGCCGCATGGACGCGTACGTGAAAGCGGTTTGCCGCCACCTGACGGAGACGGCGCCGCAGGCGGCCCGCCACACGGTGGACACGGTGTATTTCGGCGGCGGAACCCCCACGCTGCTGGGAAGCAAACGGCTGAAGGCCATTCTGGCCGTGATCGGTAAAAAATTCAAGGTAGCCAGGGACGCGGAGATCACCTTTGAGGCAAACCCCGACTCTGCGGACTTCCGAGAGCTGCGCGCCCTGCGCCGGGCGGGGTTCAACCGCATCTCCCTGGGGATGCAGTCCGCCTGCGACGAGGAGCTGCGTGCCATCGGCCGGGTCCATTCCGCCGAGCAGGTCCGCCAGGCGGCGGAGGCCGCCCGAAAAGCCAAACTCAAAAATTTCTCCCTGGATCTGATCTACGGTCTTCCCCACCAGACCATGGAGCGCTGGCAGGAGAACGTGAAGGCCGCCGCCGCGCTGGAGCCGGAGCACCTGAGCTGCTACGGACTGAAGGTGGAGCCGAACACTCCCCTGTTTTTGCGGAAGAATGAAGCCGGTCTGCCCGGCGACGAGGCCCAGGCGGACATGTATCTCTGGACGGTAGAATACCTGCAAAGCAGGGGCTACGGGCAGTACGAAATCTCCAATTTTGCAAAGCCGGGCTTCGAATCCCGGCACAACCTGAAATACTGGACGCTGGGGGAGTACGCCGGCTTCGGTCCGGCGGCGCACTCCGACTTCGGCGGTGTGCGGTACGCCTATTGCCGGGATCTGGAGGGCTATCTCCGGGGCGTGCTGGAAGGCGCGCCCATGCTGTCGGAGTGCGAGCGGATTCCCGCCATGAACCGGGACACCGAATATCTGATGCTGCGGCTGCGGCTGACGGAGGGACTGTCCCCCCAGGACTTTGAGCGTCGGTTCCGCCGGAAATTTGACTGTTTCTTCCCCTTTTTCGCCCAGTGCACTCAGGCGGACTACGCCGTGTGTGAGGACGGACGATGGCATTTGACGCCCCGGGGCTTTCTGGTGTCCAACCAGATCATCGGCGGCGTGCTGGACGCTCTGGCGGAGGACAAGCGCCGGCAGGCCGAGGCCACGGCCCGGGGCGATTTTCACGTCCGCAACCTGTAAAGTTCCGGCGAGGGGTTCCACCCGCCAACAGGCGGGGCACTGTCCGCAAATCCGCCATGGCCCGCCCCCGCCCTCAAAAAAACGCCGCCCTGGAAAGGGCGGCGTTCATAGCTTTCTGCGAAAATTCAGACTTCCGGGTGAAATCCCTCGGAATTTCCGGCACATTCGCCGCGGTCCGTCATAGAATGGATGGCCTTTCTCCCCAGACGGCGTCCGCCCTGAAAATCGGATTCATCCGCCGGCGGGCGGTTCCTCCGGCCGGCGCAGAAGCTTCTCCAGCTCCCGGGCCGCAATGCTCAGGGGCTGCCCCGTATCCTTGATCAGGCAGATCTGCCGGTCGGGAATGGGCTCCGCCAGCTGGATCTGAAACACCTCGCCCCGCTCCAGCGCTTCCAGCGCCAGATCCTCCGGGAGGAACCCCAGACCCAGATCGCTCTTGACCATGGGCAGCACCAGATTGGTGGTGGCGGCCTCAATGTCCGGGCACAGCGTCAGGCCGTGCTTCAAAAAGATCCGGCCGTAGAATTCAAAGGTCTTGGTATCCGACGTCAGACAGATCAGCGGATACTTCTGCACATCCTCCAGTTGGAGTGTCCGCCCCTGCAGGAACGAGAACTCCGGGCCGCCCACCAGAATTTCCCGGAACGGCTTGAGCGGGATCTCCCGCAGGGGTTTGCGCACTCCGGTGGGCGTGGTGACCACGGCGAAATTCAGCAGCCCGTTCTCCAGTGCCATGACGGCCTGGGGCGTGGAGTAGTTGGCAACCCGGATGCGGAAACCCGGGTAGAGCTGGTGGAACCGGCGCAGCTTGGGCAGCAGAATTCCGTGGAGCGCCGTCTCGTTGGCTCCAATGGAGATGATGCCGCTCTGGAGACTCTTGTCGTTGGCCAGCTCCGTCTCGCCCAGCTGCAGCTGTTCGTAAGCCACGGAAACATGTGCAAACAGTTTTTCTCCCTCCGGCGTCAGCGTAACCCCGCGGTTGGATCGGACAAAGAGCCTGCAGCCCAGCTCCTGCTCCAGATTGTTCATCGATCTTGTAATGTTGGGCTGATTATTCATCAGTATTTTGGCAGCCTGCGTAAAATTGCTGCATTTTGCAACAATATAAAAGATACGGTAATAATCATAGTTGATAGTGATGGCGTATCCCCCCAATTTGTGAAGATTAGCCAATAAAGTGGCTATTCACAGTTGATATACATTTTTAATATGAGAACGATTCCAAATATATATTTTACATGTTTCTACAGGATCATTATAATAGGCCAATGCGGCAAAAGCAAGGTCTCCGCCAGTTCCCCCGGCTGAATGATCAGCTGCCCTTCGGGAGGACCGGAGACGACGCCGCACGTATGGGCCGGTGCCCTGTTCTTGAGACAAAATGTTCACTGATCGAAGATAATTAATGGATTTCCGGCAGTCCGCCCCAAAACGGGTTCAAACCGCGGGGCGCACAATGCCGGGTCCGCGCAAGAGGTGATGTTTGGTTTGTCAAATGTTCAAGAGGCCATGAATTCCAGCATTCAGAACAAGACGGCCTTTACCATTCCGCTGCTGGGCGGAATTCCGGTGGCGGAGTCGGTGCTGGTCACCTGGATCCTGATGGCCATCATTATGGCGGCGGTTTGGCTGCTGGCCCGAAAACTGAAGCCCGATCATCCCGGACGGGGACAGTCTCTGCTGGAGATGGGCGTGGGCTTCATCAACAGCTTTACGAAGGACAACATCGGTCCCCACTGGCGGTCCTTCGCCCCCTGGCTGGGCACCGTCGCGGTGTATATCACCATAGCCAACCTCAGCGGCGCCGTGGGCTTCACGCCGCCCACCAAGGACATCAGCGTGACGGCGGCTCTCGCCCTCACCAGCGTCTTTCTCATCTACGGCGGCATGTTTCGCTTCCGGGGCCTGCGGGGCGGGTTTCACAAGTTCGCCGAGCCGGTTCCCCTGCTGGCGCCCATCAACGTGATGGAAATCGCCATCCGTCCGGTGTCGCTGTGTATGCGGCTGTTCGGCAACGTGCTGGGTTCCTTCGTCGTCATGGAGCTGCTCCGCGCCGTGCTGCCGGTGGTGGTTCCCGTGGTGTTCAGCCTGTACTTCGACGTGTTCGACGGCATTATCCAGACCATTGTGTTTGTCTTTCTCACCGCGCTCTTTACCGGAGACGCGCTGCAGGATGAATAAAAATTCCGTTTCTATCACAAGCAGATATTTATAAGGAGGAAAATCACTATGTCTATCGTTATCGGAGCTGCCGCGGCAGTTTTTACAGGAGTTGGCGCCGGCATCAGCATCGGCATGGCCACGGGGAAGGCTACGGAGGCCATTGCCCGTCAGCCCGAAGCCGCCAGCCAGATCAGAAGCAGCCTGCTGCTGGGCTGCGCCCTGGCTGAAGCCACCGCAATTTACGGCTTTGTCATCGGGCTGGTCATCATTTTCGTACAGTAATCTGAACAGTAAAGAGGACGATCTCTGTGCTTGACTTTAATCCTTACACAATTGTATTTACCATCATCAACCTGCTGGTGCTGTGGCTGTTCCTGAAGCATTTCCTGTTCGGGCGGGTTACGGCCATTCTGGATCGGCGGGCACAGACGGTACAAAGCGATCTGGAGAGCGCTGCCCAAGAAAAAGAGCAGGCGGAAGAGCTGCGGCGTCAGTATGGCGAGCAGCTCAGCAAAACCAGCCAGGAGAGCGCGGTGCTTCTCGCCCAGAGCAAGGCCCAGGCACAGCGGGAATACGAGGCCGTTCTGGAGCAGGCCCGGGCCGAGGCCCAGGCGCTGCTGGACACCACCCGCAAACAGCTGGAGGCCGAACGGTCGAGCATGATTCGCGGCGCCCGGAACGAAGTGGCGCAGCTGGCTCTGCTGGCGGCGGCCAAGGTGGCGCAGAAGGAGCTGAATGCCCAGGGCGACCTGGCGCTGGTGGACTCCTTCCTGTCCGATTTGGGTGATCCGTCATGAGCGAGCTGGCGCGCCGATACGCTGAGGCCTGCTTCGGCCTTTCGGTGGATGCCGGACGCTTTGCCGACGCCGCCCGGCGGATGGAGGAGTCTCCCCTACGCGAGACGATGGAGGACCCCTCCGTCGACTGGCGGGAAAAGGTGCGCGTGCTGGACCGGCTGCCCTGGTTTTCAGAAGATGCGCAGCTGCTTGATTTTTACAAGCTGCTGGCAAAGAAGGGGCGCATGGCGCTTCTGCCGGAAATCGCGGAGTCCTACCGCATTCTGAGTCTGGAGGCCCGAAACACCGCCGTGTGCAGGATGCGGTGCGTGCATATTCCCGACGAGGCACATCAAAAGCGCCTGGTCGAGAAGCTCTGCGCCCTGCACCACCGGGACTCGGTTCTGCTGGACATCCGTACGGACCCGGAGCTGGTGGGCGGCTTTGTCCTGACCATCGACGGCGTTACCTATGATCGGAGTGTGCGCGGAGCGCTGCGTGACATGGAGCGGCAACTGCAAGAGAGGCGAATGATATGAAAAAGACATCAGACGATATTATCTCGATCCTGCGGGAGGAAATCTCCGGCTATGATACCAAAACCCAGCGGAGCGAGATCGGCACCGTGCTGGAGATCGGCGACGGCATCGCCACGGTATACGGTCTGGACAACGCCGGATACGGCGAGCTGGTGGAGTTTGACACCGGCGTCCGGGGCATGGTCATGAACCTTCTGCGGGACAGTGTGGGCTGCGTGCTTCTGGGCAGCGAAGAAGGACTGGGGGAGGGTTCCTCCGTCCGGAGAACCGGCCGCACCACCGACGTGCCCGTGGGCGGCGCGCTGATGGGCCGGGTGGTGAACGCCCTTGGCGCGCCCATTGACGGCAAGGGTCCCGTGGAAACCACCGAAACCCGCCCCATCGAGCGGGAGGCCAGCGGCGTCGTGACCCGTCAGGGCGTGACGGTGCCTCTGCAGACCGGCATTCTGGCCATTGACGCCATGGTGCCCATCGGCCGGGGACAGCGGGAGCTGCTCATCGGCGACCGGCAGACCGGAAAGACGGCCATTGCCGTGGATACGATCCTTAACCAGAAGGGTCTGGACGTCATCTGCATCTACGTGGCCATCGGCCAGAAGGCGTCCAGCGTGGCCCGGGTACGGGATACGCTGGAGAAACACGGCGCTATGGACTACTCCGTTATTGTCTCCGCCACAGCCAGCGAACCGGCCCCGCTGCAGTATATCGCTCCCTACGCCGGCGCGGCCATGGGCGAGTATTTCATGGAGCAGGGAAAGGATGTGCTGATCGTCTATGACGACCTCAGCAAGCACGCGGTGGCGTACCGCACACTGTCTCTGCTTTTGAAGCGGTCTCCCGGACGGGAGGCCTATCCCGGCGATGTGTTCTATCTGCACTCCCGCCTGCTGGAGCGGGCCTGCCGCCTGACGAAGGAACACGGCGGGGGTTCGATGACCGCTCTGCCGATCATCGAGACCCAGGCGGGCGACGTGTCCGCCTATATTCCCACCAACGTCATCTCCATCACCGACGGCCAGATCTATCTGGAGAGCAGTCTGTTCTTCTCGGGCCAGCGGCCCGCGGTGAACGTGGGTCTGTCTGTCTCCCGCGTGGGCGGCGCCGCGCAGACCAAGGCCATCAAAAAGACGGCGGGCACGCTGCGCATCGACCTGGCCCGGTTCCGGGAGCTGGAGATTTTCAACCAGTTTGCCTCCGATCTGGATAAGGCTACCCAGCGGATGCTGGATCACGGCAAGCGGATGATGCAGCTGCTCAAACAGCCGCTGTACCACCCCATGTCCGTAAGTCGGCAGGCCATCATTCTGTACGTTGCAACCAGCGGTCTGGCGGACGACATCCCGCTGGAGCAGGTGTCCGATTTTATGGCGGACTTTGTGGACGAAATGCAGTCCGCCCATGCCGACGTGACAAAGGAGATCCAGTCCACCGGCACCATTTCCGACGCTGCGGCCGAGGCGATCCGCGGGGCTCTGGATGCCTACAAGCTCCGGGTCTGCGCACCGAAGAGCGCCGCGGAAGAGGAACGGTGATCGGCCCATGGCAAGCATGCAGGAGATCCGCGGTCATATCCGGAGTGTGCAGGAGACCTGGAAAATAACCAACGCAATGTATCTGATCTCCTCCAACAACCTGCGCAAGGCCCGGAAGCAGCTGGCGGACGTGAAGCCCTATTTTGAAAAGGTCGAAACCACCATCACCGACATTATCCACTACTCGCCCATGATGTCCCACCAGTTTCTCGAGCCCTTCGACATTGTGGCGCAGTCGAAGCGGACGGTGGGTTACGTGGTGATCACCGGCGACAAGGGACTTGCCGGAGCATACAACCACAACGTGCTCCGTCTGGCAGAGAAAGCCATCGCACAACCCCCCCACTGCCGTCTCTTTCCCGTGGGACAGGTGGGTGTGGCATGGTTCCGGGAACGGAATATTCCCATGGAGCTGGAGTCCGAGTACACCGCGCAAAGCCCCAATCTGCCCCGGGCCAGATCCCTCGGCCGCTTTCTGCTGGAGGAATTTTACGCGGGGCGGCTGGACGAAATCCGGGTCATTTTCACCGAAATGGTGACGCCCATGAAGCTGGAGCCCCGGAACGTAAAGCTGCTGCCGCTGGACAGAAAAGAATATCCCTGGAAGCCCATCCGAAGAGATGCCCCCGCCGAACAATTCACCTATGTTCCGTCGGCGGAGGTAGTACTGACCAAGCTGGTGCCCTACTATCTGACGGGGATGCTCTTCAGCATACTGGTGGAATCCTACTGCTCCGAGCAGCAGGCACGGATGTCCGCGATGGATTCCTCCACCAAGAATGCCCGGGATTTGCTCCGGCAGCTCAATCTGGAATACAACCGCGCCCGGCAGGCGGCCATCACCCAGGAGATCACCGAAGTGGTCGGCGGTGCTCAGGCCGGCGACCAGTAGGGTTCTTCTCGGGCGACGCTCTGTGAGCAAGTTAGGAAAGAGTGATTTTTATGTCTGAAAACAAAGGAACCGTCGTTCAGGTCATGGGCCCGGTCATTGATGTGGAGTTTCCCGCCGGGCGGCTCCCTTCCATCAAGGACGCGCTGGTTGTCAGCCTGAACGGCGGAAAGGCCGTGATGGAGGTTGCCCAGCACATGGGCAACAACACCGTCCGGTGCATTATGCTCTCTCCCAGCGAGGGGCTGGGCCGCGGTGTGGAGGTTCTTCACACCGGCGGTCCCATCTCCGTACCCGTGGGGGATGGAATTCTGGGCCGCATGTTCAACGTACTGGGAGAGCCCATCGACGAGAAGGGCCCCGTGGAGACCAAGGAGCGCTGGCCCATTCACCGTTCGGCTCCCCGGTTTGAGGATCAGCGTCCCGTCGTCGACATCCAGGAGACCGGCATTAAGGTCATTGACCTGCTGGCACCCTATGCCCAGGGCGGAAAGATCGGCCTGTTCGGCGGCGCCGGCGTGGGCAAAACCGTCCTCATTCAGGAGCTGATCCACAACATCGCCACGGAACACGGCGGCTACTCCGTTTTCACCGGCGTGGGCGAGCGTACCCGCGAGGGCAGCGACCTGTGGCACGAAATGGGTGATTCCGGCGTTCTGGCCAAGACGGCGCTGGTGTTCGGGCAGATGAACGAGCCGCCCGGAGCCCGTATGCGGGTGGCCCTGACCGGCCTGACCATGGCCGAGTATTTCCGCGATCAGGAAAAGCAGAACGTGCTGCTGTTCATCGACAACATCTTCCGGTATGTGCAGGCCGGAAGCGAGGTGTCCGCCCTGATGGGCCGGATGCCCTCCGCCGTGGGCTATCAGCCCACACTGGCCAACGAGATGGGCGCCCTGCAGGAGCGGATTACCTCTACCAAAAACGGCGCCATCACCTCGGTTCAGGCGGTCTATGTCCCCGCGGACGATCTGACCGACCCGGCGCCCGCCACCACCTTTGCCCATCTGGATGCCACCACCGTGCTGTCCCGGAAAATCGTGGAAATGGGCATCTATCCCGCAGTGGACCCGCTGGAGTCCAGTTCCCGGATTCTGGAGCCCGACGTGGTGGGCCAGCGGCACTATAAGATCGCCCGCGCCATTCAGGAGCTGCTGCAGCGGTACAGTGAGCTGCAGGATATCATTGCCATCCTGGGCATGGAGGAACTGTCGGAGGACGACCGTCTGACGGTGGATCGCGCCCGCAAGGTGCAGCAGTTTCTCTCCCAGCCGCTGTTTGTGGCGGAGGCGTTTACCAGCCTGAAGGGCCGCTATGTGAAGCTGGAGGACACTCTGCGGAGTTTTGAGTCCATTCTTGGCGGAGAGGCGGATCGTTTCCCGGAGACCGCCTTCAGCATGGTGGGCACCATCGACGAGGTGGTGGAAAAGGCGAAGCAGCTGGGTGTGTAAATTTCCCCCACACTTCCGGAAAAGGAGACGATTCCATGCGGGAAAATTTTTATCTGGAAATTCTCACTGCCGGGCGGCAGTTTTACATCGGGCAGGCCGAGGCGCTGGTTCTCACCATTCAGGACGGTCTGTACGAAGTGCTCCCGGGCCACGAAAACACGGCGATTGCCTTGGAGCCGGGCCTCCTGAAGTACAAGGCGGACGGGGAGTGGCACGATGCAGCCGAATCCGGCGGCTTCGCCGAGATCACCGGAGATTATGTGATCGTGCTGGTGGTCACTGCCGAGCATCCGGATGAAATCGACTTCCGCCGGGCGGAAGAGGCGAGACAGCGGGCGAAAGAGCGTCTGCGCAGCCAGCAGAGTGTTATGGAGTATTACAACTCCAAAGCCGCCCTGGCCCGTGCCATGGCGCGTCTGAAGACCCGCGGCCGGCATTGATGCCGTTTCAAACAGTTCAACCAGTAAAAAAGGCCGCCGAGAATTCGGCGGCCTTTTCCTGCCCCGTCGGCGGCACTTCGGTCTCCGCGCAAAGGCCTCGAGATGAAGCAACCTCCGCGCCAAACACACAGAAGCCGGCCAGCACCATACAAGTTTGGCGGTTTCGAAATACCTTCCTCTTGCTTTTTGGACGCAAACGCGCTATACTAACTTGAGTATAGCGTAAAATCCCAAGCCAAAGACATAAAAAGGAGATTGCACAATGAAGAAGTTTCTTGCTCTGGCGCTGTCCCTTGTGATGGCGCTCAGCCTGGCCGCCTGCGGCAGCAGCGCGGGCAGTTCCGCCGCCTCCGCTTCCAAGTCGGCCGCCGCGTCCTCCGGGGCATCCTCGGCCTCGGCCGAGCCGGTGGAGCTGACCGTGTTTGCCGCCGCCTCCATGACCGAGACGCTGAATCAGATCATCGAGCTGTACAAGACCGTGGCCCCCAACGTGACCATCACCCCGACCTATGACTCCTCCGGTACCCTGAAGACCCAGATTCAGGAGGGCGCCGCCTGCGATCTGTTCATCTCCGCCGCGCAGAAGCAGATGAACCAGTTGGACGGCACACTGGTCGGCGATGCTGACAAGAACCCCGACAAACTGGACTTCATCGACCACGACACCCGCGTGGATCTGCTGGAGAACAAGGTGGTTCTGGTGGTGCCTGACGGCAATCCCGCCGGGATCACCAGCTTTCAGGATCTGACCACCGACAAGCTGAAGCTGATCGCTCTGGGCAACAGCGATGTGCCCGTGGGCAGTTACTCCCTGGATATTCTGAAGTATCTGGGGCTGGATGCCGCCGCCATGGAGAAGGCCGGCAAGATTACTTACGGCTCCAACGTCAAGGAAGTCACCACGCAGGTGACCGAGGGTACCGTGGACTGCGGCATCATCTACGCCACCGATGCTTATTCCGCCCAGCAGGGCGGCAGCAAGATGACCGTGGTGGACACTGCCACCTCCGATATGTGCAAGAAAGCGCTGTATCCCGGCGCCGTGCTGAAGAGCAGCACCCACGCGGAGGAAGCCAAGGCGTTTCTGGCGTATCTGCAGACCGCTCCCTGCTCCGAAATTTTTGAGAAGGTCGGATTCACTGTCGTTTCCAAGTAAAACCCGAAAATGCGAAAGAGGGCCGCAGCTGCTACTGCGGTCCTCTTTCGCTGTCTGCGGGAGCAAGGCCGCGGACAAAGATCTCAAATTCCTCCCGGTACCGGTCGGCCAGATCATAATCCATTCCCTGAATGATCCAGTCAAACAGCAAGCCCCGCACCATCCCCATGATGGAGCCGGTGAGATACTCCGGGTGATAGCGCCGGGTAATCAGGCGCTGCTCCATGGCCCGTGTCAGGATTTTCCGGATTTCCCGGCAATAGGGACGGTCCAGATCGTACCGGGGCCCCGGAGCGCTCAGCAGAGCCTTGTAATACTGGGATAGAATGGGGCCAACCTCCTGCCGGATGTAGTCCACATACAGGCGCAGCAGGTGGCTCAGCGCCTCGAGAGGGGGCAGGCTGTCGCACTCTTCGATTAGATCCCCGGTCAGCAGCCGGTCGATACTCTGGTATGCCTTGCGTACCAGCCCATCCTTGGATCCGAACTGATGGTAGAACGAGCCGGTAGAGACTCCGGCAGCCGTGCAGATCTCCTGCACAGTGATGGTATCGTAGTTTTTCTGATGCGCAAGCTTCATGACGGCGTCCAGCAGCTTGTACTGTGTTGCTGCGGAGCATTGATACCGGGAACCCATCATAAAATTCCTCCGTCGGGAAGTAAGTCCGGGACGGCGCGGGCCAACGGGAAGGCCGCGCCGGCGGCATGTTTTCAGTATAACACAAATATGCTTGCCTGAGAGCCCTGGATATGATATATTATAGTCAATATAGAATGAGATTCTGTTTTGGAGGAACCCACATGAAAGCGGCAGCGATTGTCACCGATACCAACAGCGGAATATCTGCGGCTGAGGCGGAACGATTGGGAATTTTTCTGATTCCCATGCCGTTTTCTGTCGACGGCGTGCAGCATCTGGAGGGACAGACCTGCCTGCCGGAGGAGTTTTTCCGGGCTTTAACGGAGGATGCGGAGGTTTCCACCTCACAGCCCTCCCCCGGTGAGATTATTCGTCTGTGGGAACGACTGCTGCAGGATCACGAGGCGGTGCTGCACTTCCCCATGTCCTCCGGCCTGAGCGGTTCCTGTCAGACGGCCAAGGCTTTGGCGGCGGATTATCCCGGCCGGGTATTCGTGGTGGACAACAAGCGCATTTCCGTCACACTGGCCCAATCCGTGCTGGATGCGCAAAAGCTGCTGAGGGAGGGGATATCCGTCCGCGAGGTCCACGGGATCCTGGAGCGGGAAGGGCTGAACGCCAGTATTTACATAGCGGTCAATACGCTGACCTATCTGAAAAAGAGCGGGCGGGTCACGGCTGCCGGCGCGGCCATGGCCGCGGTGCTGAATCTGAAGCCGGTACTGCAGATTCAGGGGGAACGGCTGGACGCATTCCGAAAGGCCCGGGGCATGGCGCAGGCCAAGCAGCTCATGCTAAGTGCCATGCGGGATGATCTGGGCGGCCGATTTCAGGATGAGGAGGTTGCCCTGTTTGCCGCATACTCAGGCGCAACGGTGGACGGTGAACACTGGCTGGAGGAGGTCCGTGCCGCTTTTCCGGATCGGGAGGTGCGTCTGGCAGCGTTACCCATCAGCATCTGCTGTCATGTGGGGGCAGGCACGTTGGCGGTGGCCTGCTCAAAGAGACTGTAAAAAGGGCCTGCGGGTACGGTTTTTTTCAAGAAGCCCGCGCCGGGCTCCGGCGCGGGAACATGGGTGGATGGCTGTTTCCAACCCCGTTTTCCGATGTACCGCTTTTGTAAAAAAGTTTTTTCAGAAACTGTTGACTTAGACCGTCTGTTGTGGTATTCTAATTCTTGCCGACAGCTGCCGGTGTGGTGGAATGGTAGACACAGGAGACTTAAAATCTCCCGGTAGCGATACTGTACCGGTTCGAGTCCGGTCACCGGCACCACAAAATTAAATATCGCGGAGTAGAGCAGTTGGTAGCTCGTCGGGCTCATAACCCGGAGGTCGTAGGTTCAAGTCCTGCCTCCGCAACCAAAAAAACACCTGATTTCGGAAGATTTCAGGTGCTTTTTTTAACTTTTTTGACCTATTTGAAATTGAAGCTTTCTCTCTTGGCGCACGTTTAGCGCACGTGATATAATTTTTGATGTTTCAGCGCACAGAAAAGGACAGTACCCCACCGGGTGCCGTCCTTCTTTTTTTGCTTATTTTGCCTTGTCCCGGCGGAGCATTACGTCTGCAATGCATTCGCTAGCCTTGTTTAGATTTTCCTCAATGATGTGGCTATAAAAACTCTCTGTGGTTGCTACGCTGGCATGCCCCAGCTGCTTGGATACGGTCACAACGTCGGTACCATTGGCAATCAGCATGGAGGCTACTGTGTGGCGGAAGACGTGGGGATTGATGTGAGGCAAGCCGAGGCGCTTGCTGAACTCAGTCAGCCACCGGCCAATGCTTTGGGGATTCATAGGCTGTCCATCATCTCTTGTGAACACATAGCCGGTATTTCGCCAGCGGTCGCCGTTAGCCAAGCGCATTTCTGCTTGATAGGCGCGATACTGCCGCTGAACGTCGAGCGCACTTTGTAAAGAATTCTTCAGCTTTGAAAGCTTTTTTTAAATGTGCTTTCCCGCTTGACAACCTTGGTTAGATGCGTTATACTGTGACCATAAATACAAGTTGGTCAAATAGTGGAGGCGGATAAATGTCCATTGCTTTTTCGGACAAGGAAAAAGAACAGATTCAGAAATTACTCCGGGAATCGGCGTGGGAATTCGCCCGGACGATTGGTATGAAAAAAACCACAGTGGAGCAGCTTACCAAGGCGGCGGATATATCCAAGGGCGCATTCTATCTGTTTTACCCCTCCAAGGAAATGCTCTTCTTTGTGGTGCTGGAGGAACTCCATACCATGATCTACAGCCGGGCCGCCGAAGTGCTGTCAGAAAGTGCTGCACTTCCGACACGGGAGCGTGCCGCGCGTATGCTTTTGGAATCCTGCCGATTGATGGAACAAAGCGGCATGATGCTCTTTTGGGAAAATGATCTGCCCACACTGCTGCGTAAGCTGCCGGATGATCTGCTGCGTGAGCACTATCACGACGACGAGACGCATATCCGTGCGCTTCTTCAGCCGCTGAACCCGGATGGGACGGTCCCCTCCGAGCTTGTTGCAGCGACTGTGCGCACACTCATGCTGACCATCTCGCACAAAAAGCAAATTGGGAAACTGTATCACCAGGTGTTGGATACGCTGGTGCGCGGCGCATGCAGCCAACTGTTCGCAGACAGGTAAAAGCGTCCCTCCTCCCGCACGGAGAGGCGTCTTTTTTGAGCCTGTCGGTTAGATAATACTAACCTATAATTTATAACCGAGGTGTTTCGTCATGGATCATGCAATTTTGCGCAGTCCAATCCTTCTCACGCTCCGGAAAACGGCTGCGGAGCGATGGGGGCCCGAACAGGCCGGCTCGATTTATCGGACGGCTCTTCTCCGCGCGGAGGCCTTGTTCCGGGAGAATGCAACCGCGGGTAAAGCGCTGAGGCCGCATCTTCACAGGCAGATCCTGCCGATGATTGCAGTTTATGAAACCTTGCGGACGGTTCTGGATCAGCCGGAAGCCCTTGATATGACGTATGGAATTGCGCTTGGCCTGATCCCTGCGAAAGCAGAAAAGCTACGCCGTATTCTGAAACTCCCCAACCTGTACCGCCTCGTTCCCGGAGTGTTCGGCTCTATGACAGATCGGTTCTTCGGCGCTGCCGCGGGTTTCAGCGCGCGGAAATATCCCATAAAAAAGGGCGAATGGCACTTGGATATGCTGCGCTGTCCCTATTTTGAAACCTGCAAACGATACGGATGTCCGGAACTGACGAAATGCTTTTGCGACAGCGACGATATTTGCTACGGGCATATGCATCAAAAGCTTGTCTGGGCAAGGTCAAAAACACTGGGCAAGGGCGGCGACTGCTGCGATTTTCATCTATACATCAGGGAGGGCTGATCATGGAACCGATCCTTTTTAAGCGCGGAAGCTACAACCTGAACCCGCAGCCAAACTTAAATTTTCAGCTCAACCGCATCATCCAGTGGGACGGCGGACGGCTGGAGGACTTAAAGCAAGTTGGTCCGCGCATTTTCGACAGTGATTCATGGAAGCGGGCGCTGATTGAGCTGGGCGATATCGCTGTAAAAGAAAACCGCACGGCAAACGCCATTGCCTATTACCGCATGAGCGAGTTCTTCATGGTTGACGGCGACCCGGATAAGCTCAAATACTATATGCTCGCCACAAAGATGTTTTACGAATTTTATGCGGGCTATTTTGAAAGCGGTGCGGTGCGAAAGCTGCAGGCAGCCTACGACGGCGTAGAGCTGCCGATCCTGTACGCTCCGGCGCAGGGCGAACAGCGCAGCGTCATTCTGCTGCACGGCGGCAACGACAGCTATCTGGAAGAGTTCTTTTTTTCCATGCTGTATCTGGCGCAAAACGGCTGCTCCGTATATCTCTACGAAGGCCCCGGTCAGGGCGGCGTTGTACGCGTGCAGGGAAAGAAATTTACATATCAGTGGGAGAAGCCGACCAAGGCTGTGCTGGATGCCGTTGGCGAGACGGACGTGACGATCATGGGCGCCTCACTGGGCGGAATGCTGGCTCCGCGTGCCGCTGCCTTTGAGCCGGAGCGCATCCGGCGTGTCGTGGGCTGGAGTGTGTTTCCCAACTTTCTTGACGTGGCGCTGAGTGGCTCCATCCCGAAAAGCATGTGGGGACCGCTGCGCCTGATGCTCCGGCACGGTCTGCGCGGCACCATCAATACGATGATGAAAAGGAAAATGGCTGCCGACAAGACAATCGACTGGGCGATCCGTCACGGAATGTTCGCCTACGACGCGCCTGACCCATTTGGCTATATCCAGAAACTGAATGACTACAAGATGACGGACATCGGTCCACGCCTCACGCAGGATGTGCTGATTCTCGCGGCCAGCCGTGACCATTTCATTCCGGCATCCCTGTACAAAAAAGAGATCGACGCCCTGCCAAATGTCCGCAGTTTAACCTTCCGACTGATGACGGAAAAAGAGGACGGGCAGGCCCACTGCAACGTGGGGAACCCCAAACTGGTACTGGACACAGTGCTTCTGTGGCTGGACGGGCTGAAAAAAAGAGAGATGGAGGGAAACATATGACGCGGCACGAAGAAATTCAGAACGCCTACCGCTCTCTCGGCGGCGAGGCGACCTTCTATGACGGCATGATCACCTGCTCCACGCTGCCGGGCAGGGCGGTGTGCCGCCTGGTTTGGGATATGGGTGCGGAGGAAAATGCCCGGTATCTTGAGCGTGCGCTCTCCGGCATCCCGGAGGGGTTCGCCGGGAAACTGCTGGAGGTGCCGGTGGGTACCGGTGTCCTGACCATGCCGGTCTACCGGACGCTGCCCCACGCCGAGATCACCTGCCTTGATTATTCCGCCGATATGATGGAGCAGGCGCGGCGGCGCACAGCAGGAGCCGGCCTGTCCAACGTGCGTTTTCAGCAGGGTGACGTAGGCGCGCTGCCTTTTATGGATAACAGCTTCGACCTTGTGCTGTCTCTCAACGGCTTTCACGCTTTCCCAGACAAGGAAGCGGCTTATCGGGAGACTTTGCGGGTGTTAAAGCCGGGCGGGGTGTTCTGCGGCTGCTTTTATGTGCGCGGAGAGACCCGCAGAACTGATCGCTGGGTGCAAAGGTTCTATGTGCCGAAGGGGTTTTTTACACCGCCCTTTGAGACGGCAGACAGCCTGGAAAAGCGTCTCGGCTCGCTCTATGCGGAGTTTACAGTGCAAACGGTGAATTCCATGGCCAGCTTTGTTTGTCGGAAAGGAAGCGCGGAATCCTGACTCAGATTGGGAAGAGCAAGCATAAGTCCTGTTTTTCCGCTTCCGTAGTCCCAGTTTAAAAGAGGAGATGAGCAACATGAATATGAATGCGTTCTGGGGGATTTTAATTCCGTTCCTTGGCACTACTGTGGGAGCGGGATGCGTGTTTTTCATGAAGAAATCCATGAGCGACGGCATCCAGCGCGCCCTGACCGGTTTTGCCGCCGGCGTGATGGTGGCGGCCTCGGTCTGGAGTCTGCTGATCCCGGCGATCGAGCAGTCGGCGGCATTGGGCAAATGGTCGTTTGTTCCGGCGGCGGTCGGCTTTTGGATCGGCGTGCTGTTCCTGCTTTTACTCGATCATGTCATTCCGCATCTGCACCGGAACAGCAAAAAGGCGGAAGGACCGCGCAGCCGCCTGCAAAAGACAACCATGCTGGTACTGGCGGTAACGCTCCACAACATCCCGGAGGGGATGGCCGTTGGCGTGGTGTATGCGGGATATCTCTCTGGCAGCGCGCAGATTACGGCGGCAGCCGCGCTGGCGCTCTCCCTCGGAATTGCCATTCAGAACTTCCCGGAGGGGGCGATCATTTCCATGCCGCTGCGGGCGGAGGGAATGCGGAAGCCGAAAGCCTTTGCGGGCGGCGTGCTCTCCGGCGTCGTGGAGCCCATTGGCGCGGTTTTGACCATTCTGGCGGCGGAGCTTGTTGTGCCCGCGCTGCCGTATCTGCTGAGCTTTGCCGCCGGGGCGATGCTCTATGTGGTGGTGGAGGAGCTGATCCCCGAAATGTCGGAGGGGAAGCACTCCGACGTCGGAACCGTGTTCTTTGCCGTCGGCTTCAGCATGATGATGATTCTGGACGTCGCATTGGGTTAAAAACAGAAAGGAAGGGACGGCATGAAGACACTGATACTGCTCCGCCATGGGGAGAGTGAATGGAATCTGGAAAACCGGTTTACCGGCTGGACGGACGTTGACCTGTCCGCAAAGGGCGCTGAGGAGGCGCGCTTGGCCGGCAAAGCGCTCGCGGAGGCGGGGTATGATTTTGACCTCTGCTATACCTCCCGCCTCAAGCGGGCGATCCACACGCTGAACCTTGCGCTCGACGAGATGGACCGGGCTTGGCTGCCGGTCGTCAAGAGCTGGAAACTCAACGAGCGGCATTATGGCGCGCTGCAGGGCCTGAACAAGGCGGAAACAGCGGCGAAATACGGGGAGGCTCAGGTGCAGATCTGGCGGCGCTCCTATGATGTGGAGCCGCCGCGCCTCTCCCCGGAGGATGAACGGAATCCGGCGCTCCAACCGCAGTACCGGGATGTTCTCCGCAGCGAGCTGCCGCTAGCCGAAAGCCTGCAGGACACCATCGCCCGCACCGTTCCGTATTTCACGCAGGAGATTATGCCGCAGATGGATGTGGGCAAGCGCGTTCTGATCGCCGCGCACGGCAACTCCCTCAGGGCACTCATCATGGTGTTTGAGCAGCTTTCCCCGGAACAGATCGCCGGCGTCAACGTACCGACCGGCATTCCGCTGGTCTACGAGTTTGCGGACAACGGTCAGGTGCAGAAAAAGTTCTATCTCGGCGACCCTGCCGTGATTGAGGCCAAGATGAGCGCCGTTGCCGCACAGGGAAAGGCAAAGCTGGAATGAAATACGCAAGGATGCCGCGGTTGATGTGGGCTGCTTTTCAGGGCAGTTTTACGCGCGCGGCAGGTTCGGTCCTGCGGGAACCGGACGCGAAGGCGCTGATGCGCAGAGCGCATCCAAAATACAGGGAAATTCTTGCCCGCGTAACGGAGTTCGACAAGGGCGACCGATTTCTCGTCAACATTTTGAGCTGCGCCATGCTCTCCGCCGTTTTGTTGAGCACAGATCACCGTTATGATGTGGAAACTGTTCGCCAATTTTACAGCGAGGCAATGCGGGGAAACACTTTTATGCGTTTTGCGGCGGCGCACAGCGATCATTACACAGAAAAGGGCAGGCAAAAACTGAAGGAGAGCGCCGCGCGAAGTCAGACCTGCGCAAATCCCTATTCGTGGAAATTTACGGTGGAGGACGGCAAAACAATCGATCAATACACGGCCACTTTCACCAATTGCGGCATCTGCCGCCTGATGACTGAGCTGGGCCTTGCGGAACAGATCCCCGCTATGTGTGCGCTGGACTATGACATGGCCGAAATGGGCGGCACTGTTTTTACCCGGCAGTACACCCTTGCCTCCGGCGGGCCATACTGCGACTGCCATTACGACCGTTGCCCGCGAAAGAGGACGCGCGAGCAGAAAAGGAATGGATAAAACAACATGCGTCAGACACAATCCGGAAAAGAACATCTGCCTTTTATGGGCGTGGGCCCTCTCTATGTCGGCCTCATCCTCGCGCTGACTGCAGCCGCGATCATTCTCACAAAGACCGGCTCGCTGCCCGTCGCAAACGCCGGAGTCTTTCGCCTGCCGCTGGCTTTAGTCGGGGTACTTGTCGTCCTTGCGGGCGCAGCACTGTGGGCCGCGGCCTTTTTCGGGGCAAAGATCGACCGGGGCATTGCGGAAAACCGCCTCGTCACCGGGGGAGTCTATGCCCATGTTCGCAACCCGATCTACTCGGCGTTTTTATTTCTCTGCACCGGCGCGTTGCTTATTGCGGGAAACCTGTGGCTGCTTGTACTTCCCGTCGCCTACTGGCTGTTTCTGACACTCCTGATGAAGGGCACCGAGGAAAAATGGCTGTTCCGGCAGTATGGACAGGTCTACCGCGACTACTGCCGAAGGGTGCCGCGCTGTATTCCTAGACTGAAAAAATACCGCTGACGAAAAAACAGGCATGACAAAAATCACGGCCTGTTTGAAGTTAAAAGCGCCCCGGCAGAGCAGGTCCTCTCCCCGATCAGCCTTGTGGATCAGGACGTATTTCTGTTTAACGACACGGTCCGCAACACCAACTGACGGCTTTTTCCAGAAAACGGAGAGGAGCTGTGGCAAATACGCCGCAATGTGGAAAGCGTCCCAGCTCTTAAAATAAACGGTAACGAAATACAAAGCCTGCAAATAAAAAGCCAATAGCAAATCAAGAAAAACAGGCAAAGGAAAATGAGCAACACAAAAAGGCCACCGCCGAAGCGCTGACCTGAAGTGAGCAGACGTCGGGAAAGACCGGTTGAATCCGTATCTACAGGCATGTCCAAGGTACCCATAAATTCCTTCACTCTGCCGTAGTAAATGCGCAGAAACTTGTTTGAGCCAGCGGTCATGTATACGTAGTAAGGTTTTCCTTCGGCGCGCTTTTTGTCCAGGAACTGAAACACGGGGTCCTCGAAAAGAAAAGCGGCGGAGTATTTGCTTCACCGCTGTTCCTTTGAATGTACGCGTAAAACAGCTGATCGTTATTTGCTCCTTTTAGACATGTTTATTAGCGATAGGCCATAAAAAACGGCCGCTGTAAATACTAAAATCAAAACACTGATCCACGGTGAAACCAAAAAGCTGCCAAAGCGGAATGTAACCCCCATATACTCTTTGAATTCATTCAAAGAGTTTGTCGGAATTTCTGCAAACGCGCTCTGCATTGCGTCCTCCATTAAAACCTGACGGAACAACGACGCTGCATGGGATACTGGAAACAGTTTTATAACAGTCTGCACCGAACCGGGCAGCGCTCCTATGGGGAGATAAATGCCTGTCAAAAACCCAATTAAAGTACCGATAATTGTACTGGCCGTACTAAAAGCGCTGTTGCTTTTGAAGAATGATACTATTAAGCAAACGACAGAGGTATTTGTCATGGTTGTTAAAAGCACCAGCAAAATAACTTTTAGGAGTGCAATGGGCGCTATCAGTTCACCCCCGTTTAGAACAATATAAATTTCCGACACCAAAGCCGTGACAAGAGACATTATCACGCCGATTATAAATGCGCTCCCAATATATCCGCCTGTGATGCGGGTCCTTTTCATTGGCGAAGAATAGAAGTCCTTGTCAATTTTTCGGACCTTATCATCAATCATAACTCCAAATGCGCCCATGGTTGTAGTTACCGAAGCTACTGCAAGAAGCCCAGCAACAAGCCATGTATTCATTAAAAAGTCCGCGTTCTTAATGTCCTTCATAGAGTCATTTAACCAGACATCTCCCAAAAACACTGCGTACAGCGCAATAATAATAAAAATCGCCAGAAGCGAAAAGAAAACCGCGCTTTTATCGCGAAAAAATATTCTTAAATTACGTTTTATTAAAACGTTCATTGTCTTAGCTCCTTTCCGGTGATGCCGATAAAAGCGTCATCCATGGTACCTTGTAATACCTGAAAACTGCTGATATAAGGCTGGCATTTTTCCAATATCGGTAAGGCATTCATGGTATCAGAAAGTTGTATAATGAGCTCTTTGGCCGAGACGGTGAAGTTCAGCTTCATTTCCTGCAAAATTTTCATCAGTGCGGGTTCATCCGAAACAGCTAACCTTAAACTGTCGGATGCATAGCGCGTTTTTAATTCAACGGGAGTGCCCTTTGCCGCAACATTTCCGTGATCAAGCACAATTACATAATCTGATTCAGCTGCTTCTTCCATGTAGTGGGTTGTCAGAAAAACTGTCATACCTGTTTTTGCTTGAAGCTGCTTTATTGCGTTCCAGATGCTTTGACGCGTCTGCGGATCAAGGCCAGTTGTGGGCTCGTCAAGGAACAGTATTTTAGGCGTGTGAATCAGCGCCCGCGCAATATCAGCCCTGCGCCGCTGTCCGCCCGAGAGTTTTCCGTAACGATGATCAATAAATTCATTCAATTCCGCTGCATGAGCGGCCTCGTAAACAGCTTTTTTAATTTTTGCTTTGTCTGATGTGTAAAATCCCGCTCTCATGGTCAAATTTTCTCGAACAGTAAGCAGCGAGTCCAGCACGCTGTCTTGAAAAACCACTCCGATGATCTGACGTATAGATTGGCTGTCGCGTCGAAGATCAAGTCCATCTATGATAATCTCACCGTCATTATAGTTCAATAATGTGCATAGTATGTCGATGGTGGTCGATTTACCTGCTCCATTCGGTCCAAGAAATGAAAACAGCTTTCCCTGTTCTACGTAAAAGTTAATACCTTTTACGGCGGCGAAATTTCCATAATTTTTACGCAGATCTGATACCTCAATAATCTTATTCATTCCGATTGCCCCTTTCAAAAATCAATATAGCAAAACCTTTTGATAGTGACAATGGGGGCAAATGTATGTTGTAGATATCGCAAGGCGAGCTGCTGCAAAAAGATGGTAAGCTGTAAACAGCTTGCCATCTTCATCAATTCATATTCCATCACGAGCGGTAGCGCTCCCTCAGACGGTGGTTTAGCTTCTCGGCCAGTTTTTTGTCATAATGTACAGCAATTGCAAAAACGATGGCGTACACAGCCAAAACCAGCAAAAGAAATACGAAAACCTCTTTCGAGCGGTTTAGGCTGACCCACTCCCAAAGGTGCGCGAAATAAAGCACTACAGCTAACAGAACCGGCAGGTGTATTGATTTGCGAAGATACATTTGTTTTTTGCTCAGCTCCTTTCCGGAATAAAAAATAAGATATGGCAGATCACTGAAAAAAGCCAGCAGAAGGATTCCGCCGATGTCATGCAAGGTGAAGCTGGCATCTGGATAGAATATCAGGCAAAATAAATACATGGAAATAACAATTCCGGTTGCTATTATAAAAAAAGAACGGAGCATTGTTTTTAACAGTTCTTCTGCATTCATGCTGATTCCTCCTATATACCGAGCATTTTCTTTAAATCGCTCACATACTGCCGGGAAATAATAATTTTTTCATTATTATCGAGAGTTGCTTCGAAGCGCCCGCTTAGCGCGGGACTCAATGACTTGATCTTGCTTAAATTCAGCAAAACCGATTTGGATACCCGCAGAAAGTCACTATTTGAAAGGTAGTTCTCTAATTCATATAGCTTCTGTTTTGTTTCCAACACCGTATCCTGGCAGTATAGGAACGTTTTATTGTCTACAACTTCAATGTAATAGATCTCTTTCGGTTGGATACGGTGGATTTCATTTCCAACATAAGCAATAAGAGCACCTTGGGATTTCAGCATAGGCAGCACATGAAGCAACTCGTCAGGCATCTCCCGGCATTTAATGATGATCTGATCTTCTTCTCCATCCTGTAATTCCTCAATGACAATTTTCAAGTGGGGTTCACCTGCCTGTCGATTTAAGTTATAGCTGATATCGGAGTCTTTTATTGTAACATATCCTGTTATCGGCATCACGGGTGAACAGCCCGCAAGGAGAAAAATGTTTGCTATATGCCCGCTTATCAGTAAAACGAAATCCCGCGCACAGAGCGTACACCGTTTCACTGAGAAAGACAAAAATAAATAACGGGGGTTTATGTTTTAAAGAGGTACAGTAAATCCTCGGCCATCCGCGTCTGCATGATGATAGGAAAATCTTCAGGAAAAATGGGGCAGGCTGCTCCACTGGGCAGTGATGCGCATACAGCCAATCGGATTGGAACTGCATTTTGGGACACAGCATCTTTGCTGAAAGCTGGGTCTGCGGTTAAGGTCGGCACAGCTGAACTACATTGAAGTATCGCTACGTGCCCGTAAAGCAGCCTGACCGCCGCAATCGTTGCGGTTTTCTCTCAATTTTATAGGACAGTGAATCTTATAGCCCGAGACTATAGACGCAAACTTCACTGGAACTCATTCAATTTTCTCGTCCGTTGATATTCTGAGCATGCGGTAACCGATTCCGGCATGCGTTTGAATCAGCTTTTGACCGAGAGGCGTTTCGATTTTTTTTCGGAGTGTCGCAATATAGACACGAAGCGAGGGAGTGTCATTCGGCAAGGTGTTCTGCCATATTTCCTTGAGGAAACTATTATGCGTCAGTACTTTTCCGACATTGCGCGACATTAGGCACAATAGTTTATATTCAATCGGAGAAAGATGTATTTCATCTCCGTTAATGTATGTGCAGCCAGCGGCGTAGTCAATCTTCATCCCTCCGTTCATGAATACCGTGCTGTCAGTATCCGTGTTTCGCATAAACTGAAGTCTTCTTAGCGCTACCCGCAGACGAGCGAGAAGTTCGTCTACACTGAACGGCTTCGTCAGATAATCATCAGCACCGGCGTCGAGCGCCGCGATTTTATCCGAATCCTCGCTTCTGGCGCTGACGACTATGATCGGTACATTGGACCAAGTGCGCGTCTTTTTGATGATATCCACACCGTCCATATCAGGCAGGCCAAGATCCAGGATGATCAGATCCGGCTGATAAGACAGTGTTGCCATAATTGCTTCACTGCCTTTTTCGGCGGTCTTGTAGCGGTAGTCCTGCGTTTCCAGTGTCAGCGTGATAAGGCTGCGGACCGGTTTATCGTCCTCAACCACAAGGACCAATGGTTTGGTCATCAGGAACGTCCTCCTCTTTAACAAGTGAAAAGGTAAAAACCGAGCCATGCGGTACATGATCCGAGACCCAGATTTCTCCCCCGTGTGCCGCAACAATGGCACGGCAAAGTGCAAGCCCGAGCCCAAGTCCGCGCCGGGCGTCACTTCTGATTGTTCCGGCAGTAAAAAACATTTCAAAAAGCTTCGGTTTAACATCGTCGGATATGCCCGGACCGTTATCAGCCACCGACACAAGCACCTGCTTGCCTTTCTGTATGGCAGAGATTGTGATATCAGAACCTTCCGGCGTGTATTTGACTGCGTTGTCAATCAGGTTTACCAGCACCTGCACAATGAGAGAAGCGTCCACTCTGACCATCAGTAATTCATCGCTAATTGACACACTGAGATTATGATGCTGTGCGCGATGCTTCGCGTGTGCCACCGCTTCATCGATCACATCCGAAATGAGTTCCGGCTTCAGGGTAAGCGCCAATGTTTGATTATCAATGCGGGTGATCGACAAAAGGTTTTCCACAAGACCGATCAGCCACGTAGAATCCTCATAGATATCAGCATACAGCTTGCGTTTTTGCTCGTCATTCAGCAAAGTGCTTTCTTGCATGAGCAATTCTGCATTACCGGAAATGCTGGTCAAAGGGGTTCTGAGGTCGTGCGATATCGCCCGGAGAAGATTAGACCGCGTTTTCTCGCGCTGAGTTTCCACCGCAAGAGAAATCTGATTTTCGCGGAGCTCCTGCTTTTCCATTGCAACGCCGCATTCTCCCAAAAGAGCAAGTAAAAAATCCCGTTCGAATTCACCAAAATGGTCCCCGCGCTTTACAGCAACTCCCGCCACCGCGTGGACACTATCGTGACCCCGCACCGCGAGATACCAAAACCGTGCATCAGAATTTTCTTTTGTGGTTGCTCCGGCCTGCTCGTTGTTTGCATAGACGCGTTCCGCTATAGAGCGTTCGGCTTCACAAACTGCATCATCAATTTCTTCGGGAGCAACCCCCTGCGGGAAAAGCAGCAGCGGTTTTGCAAGCGCTCCGTCGCGAACCGGATAGAGTATGACCGGCCGGCCCATCAGTTTGAGAATTTGGGTCGCCGTCTCACTGAGAATTTCATCTTCACTTTCAGCATGCTGCAAATTGCGGCTTGCGGTAAGCAGCACCTCGGTTCTGTACGCCTTTTGCGCGTTGGATTTTGCTTCGCCTTTTACCCGAACCGTCAGGGAACTGGTCAGAACCGCAGCCGTGAACATAACGAAAAAAGTAAGCGGATAGCCTGTTCCATATGCCCTGAAGGAAAACCGCGGCTCTGTAAAAAGAAAATTGAACACCAGTACGCTGAGCACGGAAGCGGCAATGCCGTAAAGATAGCCCTCTGTCAGAAAAGAGATGAACAGAACGGAAAGGATATACACCGTAATGATGTTTGTATCGGTGAATCCGACGCTTTTCAGGAATAGTCCCATCAGCGTCGCCGCACAGAGCAGTCCCAAAGTAACAAGCACCGAATGCCACGAAAAAACCGCCATCCGCTTCTTTTCGCCGGCAAAATAGGTTGTGGTGAAATATGGAATAATATAGATTTCAAGTTCGGGAACTAATTTTAGCAGACGCTGCGGGATGTCGTTTTTTGAAAAAGCTCCCCTTCTCTTATGATTGGGGCGTCCAATTACGATTTTTGTTGCACCGCAGGCCTTGGCGTATTCGGCAATTTGCATGGCGATGTCATTCCCGTATGAGGATGAGAACTTTGCGCCGCTCTTTCCCGCGAGTTTTTTATTGTTTTCCAGCTGGATTTTGTCCTGCTCACTCATTCTGTCATACGCCGACGTCTCAACATAGATGGACTGAAGTTCGGCGTTAAAGGCGGCTGCCATTTTCACCGCTGCGTTGATAACGCTGATGTTGGTCGGAGACGGAGAAAGGCAAACCAGAATGCACTCTGTTTTGGCATTCTTCACCGGAATCATTCCTCTCTGTTCTTGTCTGTATATTTGCCGCTCCTCCAGAGCAGGGACAAACAAACATTTGAGCTGTCCCAATCCGCTATGGCCTGATCGGCACAGTAATTATAACACATGCTGTCATAATATCATATGGCCATACGCCGTCGGCGGCGTATGGCCTTGAAGTTCAGTTCCAGGCTGCGGAGTGCTGGATGCGGCAGCTGCTTTGCTGCCATTATGTCACACAAACTTTCTTTTTTAATACGAAGATTGCCCCTGCCAGAGCACACAGGGACAGCGCCCCGGATGTAACAAGCAGCTTTGCTGAGGGATTATCTTCCTCCGTATATCCTGATTTAGTGACATTGATGAAATCCGCATGAATATCCATGTCACCGCCATGTTCCGCGCAGGCACGGTGAAAGGTGCCGGTAAGAGAAACCGTATCGCCGACAACACGGTATCTTCCCACATGTTCAATTTTTTCGGCTTGCGATTTCGGTATGTAGATGCCAATGGAATTTGCTCCGTCAGAAACATTTATCCATGCGTAATCGCCGCGCGAAAGGATATCTCCCACCACCTCCCCGCTGTAGACCACGGTATCGCCATCCAATGCGGAAGCATTTTCTATCAAATCTGTGCTCGTTACAATCCGGGTTTCGGCTTTTGCCGATACGGGCAGAATAAAAAGGAACAGAATCAGGATCGAGGTTATCTTTACCGATCGCATTTTCTTTCAACCTTTCTGATGACGTATGCTCCCAATGTCAGCACTGACATGAACTCAAGACGCCCAAGCCACATAATGATGAGATAAGTAAGCTTCAGGTAGGCGGGCATTGCCGCCGTGGTCACGCCGATGGAGAGGCCCACGTTTCCGGTCACCGATGCACATTCAAACGCAGACATGCCGAACGGAAACCCTGCAAACATCCCGATGAGGGTGCCCACGGTGAAGGTAACGATATAAGCCGTCACAATCAGGAAGGCGCTTCTGATCATCGAATCTGACAGTGCAACGTCTTTAATATGATGAATTTTTTGCTCACTTACCCTCGATTCCGGAAGCAGCATCCGCTTCACCTCCGCTTTGAAGGCTGTGAAGATTATACCGGTACGCAGCGCTTTGAAGCCGCCCGCCGTTGAAGAGGCACTTCCGCCCAGCAGCATTGCAATCACCATGGCGAATAGTGCAATGTCTCCCCATTCATGATAAAACTGCTTGGCATATATGGTCATAAAGCCTGTGGTGGTGTGTCCGGAAATCAGCTGATAAAACCCTTTGCGGAAGAGCGCAACTGCGTTTGGATAAACATTGCTTTTCATCAGGCCGGCAGTGGTTATCAGCGTCAGCAGCGTGAGTGTGACCGTGAATGTAATCGTCTCAATATTTCGGCGAAGTTCCCCGCGCCTTCCGGACAGCACTGCATGGTGCAGCGCAAAATTGAACGAGCCGATCACAAAAAACACAATGGTCGCAAGCTCAACAAATTCACTGTGATAGTACAATATATTTTGACTCATCGGGGCGAACCCGCCGGTGCTCCATGCGGACATGTAAATCCACATACCGTGCAGGAATGCTCTGTCGGGCGCCAAACCGGCGGACAGGGCGGCTATGGTCATGACTGCTGTCCCAACCACAAGGTAGATGAGGCTGATCAGCCAGATCTGCCGTGCGGTGCTGACCGCATTTGGGAAAAGCTTTTCATCTTTTGCTTCGCCGACGTACATCTTATAAGCGCCGCTCTGGTCCGTGGTCAGGAACGTCAACGCCAGTACTACCATGCCTTGCCCTCCGACAAAGGTCAGGATATGCCTCCACATGTTAATACCGTTGGACAGGTGATCCATATCCTGTATCAGACAGAGACCGGTGGTTGTAAGGCCGCTCATCACATCGAAGCAGCAGTCCAGATACGAAAGGAAATTGCCGGACAGCTCGTATGGCAGTGCACACAGCAGCGTGCCCAGAAACCAGGCGCCGGACGCCACCACCGTGCCCTCGCCGAAACTGAGTTTTACGCTTCTATAGCGGAACCCCAAACCGGTCAGGCCGGCCCCGGTGAGCACGGTTATGGAAGCTGTCAGCAAAAATACCGCCAGGATTCTCCATTCCGAATAAACCGCAGAGACAATGGCGGGCAGGAGCTGCAATGTGCCCAGAGACATGACAATGATGCCCACAAAATAACAGATCGGGTACAGCTTATTGATTGGTTTTTCGATTGTCATCATGCTTTACACTCCCCGGATACCCCATATCAGAATTGCCGCTAGCCAGCCAATAATCATAGTGCCCGCCGCAAAAAACAGCTCGGTAAGGAGCCCTGCTGCTATCGAAATAATTCGTTTCATTTTAACCGCCTTTTCAGCTGTTTGCATGCTGTTCAAGTGTGTTAGCCATATCGGACGCATCCCCCCAAAGGATTACCAGATCGCCGGTCTCCAGGCGGGTTTCGCCATTCGGGATAATCGCCTGATCTCCGCGCAAAACGGCAATGAGAATGAGACCCTTCGGAAGGCCCAGGTCTTTGAGACGTTTGCGTTCGAAATTTGAGCCTTGCTCCACAGTGATTTCCTGCAACCGCACATTGAATGACCGTTCCTTCAGCAGTTTATTGACATCTGCCCAGTCAAGTTCCCGGTCGATAATCCCCGCGATACGCTCTGTGCTGCTGATAACGGAATCTACACCGAGTTTTTCAAACACTCTGATATTCTTCGGATTTTTCACTCTGGAGATCGTTTGCTTTACCCCGAAATAATCCTTAGCCAGCTGACAGGCCGCTAAATTGTTTTGATCGTGCCCTGTCACGGCGATGAGGACGTCCGTATGAAATATTCCCGCCTCCCGCAGGCATTCTACGTCTGTACCGTCACCATGGGTTAACTCGATGCGTTTTGAACTCAAATCAGAGGAAATCTGTTCGCAGCGGGAACTGTCTTTTTCGACGATCATGATATGGTGCTTTTCGGCCGACAGTGATTTTGTCAGATAATACCCAACATTCCCGCCGCCGATAATCATAATTCTCATTTTTCGTTTTCTCCTTTCTTCAGCGAGTTGAAGAAAGACTCTACCGTGAGCGTGGTCGGACAAATCGTCTGTAGTCCCATAGCGGTCAGCACAAGCTGCTTCTCCGGATCCTTCGTTTGTGTAATGACCTTGGGGACATGATAGAGCTGCTGGGCAATTTGAGCGACCATGAAATTTGTGTTGTCGTCGGTCGTAACGGCAGCCAGTGCGTCCGCTTTTTCGATGCCGGCCTCCTTCAGAATATCTTCGTCAATCGGTACCCCGGTTATGGACATGCAGTTGGAACCGCTGCCAAGCTGCGAAAAGTTTTCTTCGTCCCGGTCGATCACCACGACATCATTTCCCTCTTCGGAGAGTCTGTTCACCAGACTGGCTCCTACCTTGCTGCATCCAGCTATGATGATGTACATCCGTTCTTACCACCCTTTTATTCTTTTTTCGGCACGGACTTCACAGTCGCCTGCAAAATATGCGCATGGGCGGTACACAGTAAAGTTTCCGAAACACTCCAGGTTCCATGAAGACGGCTGATATGTGGGATCAAGCGCGTACGCCGCACGGAAGTGCTTCATCGCTTCAACGTGTGAACCCTCGCTCTCCAATAAAAGCCCCATCAAGTTATGCGGGACTGCGTCACTGGGATATTCAAACATCGCAGTGCATATCAGCGCTTCGCATTCCTGATATTTTTTTTCAGATATGAACTCCTTCGCTTGCTCAATTGTGGGCATCAGGTCTTTTTCCATCGGAACTCCTCCCCTCATTTCTTACCGCATTTTAACGCCCCCGATGTCAAAGTGCCGTTCAAAAATTCAGGACGGTGTTAAAATTTTGTTAAGAACCAGGAGAACTCTCCTCAGCACGTACCGGCCTTACCCGTTTGTGCACTTTGCCTGCCCTTCAAGTCGGGCTGATACAGATTTTCCAGCGCGAACAGATTCTTCACAGTGCCCTTGCGAGGCAGATGCTAAAAAGTAAAAGTCCGTGATACGGAAAGAAACAAATAGGAACACCCGATTCCGGACGGAATCGGGTGTTTTATAACCTGAATAATGGTGTAGATAAAAAGCCATATGCAGAATCAAAGCCGAACACATGCATCTTTAATATCATTTCGGGAGCTGTGGCCTTTCCCCGCATCCAGCTGTCAGATAGCTTCTGCAAAATCGGAATAGCAAACGTCGCTTTGACAGGGCCTCATTCCAGTGACGTTGGTGGGTCTCTGGGAGCTATTGTGACCATGGCAGTAAATGCAGCCTTACTGTAGCATACTTCAAAATCGTCACCGGGGCAGCTGAGCGTTCTTCGGATGCTGAGCAGTCCCAACCCACCTTCCTGCTTGCGGGACAGAAGCTCTCCACCGATTTTGCGAACCTGCCCATCAAAAGAATTTTCCACCAGCAGTTCCAGATGATTGCTTCCCCATCTGCAGCGAATGCGGATAAAGCGTGGGCCGGAAAACCGCCTGCAGGCATCCAGAGCGTTTTCCAGAAGGTTGCCGATGACAATACACAGGGTTAGATCATCGATGGGAATGGTTTCCGGAAGATCCAGGTTCGTGTCCAGTTCCACCTGGTTGTCCTGGCATCTTCCCGCATATTCCTGCAAAAGACCATTGACAGCCTGATTCTGGCAAAATGTCTGCGCGGCGGTATTGTCCAGCTCCTTTTGCAAATCACGGAGATACCGGGCCTGCGCGTCTCTGTCCATATTCAGCAGGGCGTGGATATGATGGCGAAAGTCGTGCCGGATAATCCGAACCTGTTCGATGTAATCAAGAATCTGGTGGTAGTGTTCCCGCTGCTGATAGAGAAGCCGTTTTGCAACCTGCAGTTCCTCGGTCATTTTTCTGCGTTCCATCAGCTCCAGAATGCTGTTTAGAATCAGAACATAAAGCCCGACAATCATGATGCAGAGGATGAAAAAGAACGCGACGACGCCAAATCCTCCCGCTGACAGAGATCGGCTGGAAAAAATGGTGTTGGTCCCTACAAAAAGAAGGAGAAGGGAGACAATGGGATAAGCGAGCAGAAGTGTGGAGGCCCCCACCGAAAGTTCAGTGAACAGTCGTTTCACTGCAGGCTTCATCCACAAACGAACCCCCAGATAAAAGCCCAGAGCCGACAGAGTGGATACGATCACACAAATCTGGGAGTAGGTCAGTCCCGTCCTGTCCAGAAGAGCCCAGACAATGAATTCGTTCAAAGAGGTAGAGAGCACCGCAAACATCCAGGCCGACACATAAAGGAAGGCTTTCTCTAAGAGACTGCCCTGAAAAAACAGCAACAGGATGAGAAAATAGAGAAAGGAAAACAGCCCCTGGAAAACAACGAAAATATTGTCGGGAATGCGAAACAGAAACTGCAGAAAAGTCATAATGACCCACAGATAGACAGAGATGCTGGCAATGTTTTCCCGGTTTTTAACCTTCGGCTCCAAACAGACGAAAACCGGCATCATCCGCACGGAAAGGGTAATCAGGTTGAGAAAGATTCGGCAGGCTTCATCATTCATGGAGTTCACCTGAGCCTGCGGCGGTAATAGGCCATCTTGCTCTGCTTGTAATAAGTTCGGGAAATGGGCACCACCATGCTTTGATAAAGGAGAAAGCTATCTGTCCCCATCTGTTCCACACAGTTCAGATTCACCAAATAGCTCTGATGGCAGCGTAGGAACTGGGAATACCCCGAAAGGATGCACTCAAGATCCCGGAATTTCTGTGTGATGGGAAATCTTTCCCCGCTGCACAGGGTGACATAGACCTGATGCAGGCGGCTTTCAAAATAGGCCACCTTTTCCAGCCGCAGCTCCAGCGGAACGCGATTGTGGACAATCCGGATGGAAGCCGTGCAGCTCTCAAAGCGTTCCCTGAACACCCGGTTCATGGTTTCCTCAAAGGCCGGCGCCTGAATGGGTTTTAGGACAAAGCCTGCCGCACAAACACTGTATCCCTCCACCGCTGACTCCAGCGAGGAGGTCACGAAAATTATGACAGGCTCGTCTTCCCGCTGCCGGAGGGCCCGGGCGGTCTCCATGCCGGACAGCTGAGGCATAATCACGTCAAAAAAATATAGGTCATAAGACTTCTCCGCAGACAGGAACTGGGTTCCGCTCTCGTAGGTGTCAATTTCTGCCGGTATATTCCGCAGGCTGAAATATGCAGAGGCATACTCGTCCAGGCGACTACGTTCTGCAGCATTATCGTCACACACAGCGATCTGGAACATCCGTATCCCTCCCAGGAAGAACTCCGGCCAAAGCAGACCGCCCGAAAGCCTTTTTTGAAGCAGAGACAGCAATGGCACAACGGGCTTACAGACTGCGCCGCGGCAGATGGGTTTCCTTTATTCTATCGAATAATTGCAGGGCAGTCAAGAGATTGGACGCCATGCAAGAAAGAGGAATGGTCACATGCTGACCATATTTGGTAGCTTTTTTGCAGAATCGGAGGTTTATACTGCGGGCAGGAGATGATACCTTTATTATAAGAAGCAGGGCTGCAAGTGCCCGCACTGCGGCGCAGCCCGGCCAAGACTTTAGGAGGAGGAATATTATGCATGCAAATATGATCGTAACCATCATCGTCGTTATCTATCTGCTGGCCATGTTGTGGATTGGCTGGTACTCTTCAACCAAGGTTACCAACAATACGGACTTCATGGTGGCGGGCCGCCGCCTGGGGCCTTTCCTTATGGCGGGTACTTTGGCTGCAACGGAAATCGGCGGAGGAAGCTCTCTGGGTGTCGTGCAAAACGGCATGTCCGGATATGGACTGAGTGCAGCATGGTACATTATTGCAATGGGTCTGGCATTTGTCATTCTGAGCTTTGTGGCACCGAAGTTCCGGGCGGCAACCGTGAAAACAGTGCCCGAATATTTCCGCAGGAGATATGGGAAGTCCTGCGGCATTATCACATCCGTGATCATGCTCCTGCCCCTGATTGGACTGACCGCCGGACAGTTTATCGCCTCGGCAGTCATTCTCTCCACCATGCTGAGCATCAACTATCAGGTGGCGGTCATCATCGTGGCCGTGGTCGTTACGGTCTACTCCATCATGGGCGGACTTTGGAGCGTTACGCTGACGGATTTTGTACAGGTGTTTTTGATCGTAATCGGCATGCTTATCGCCGTTCCCTTTGCGTTGAAAGACGCGGGCGGCTGGGCAAATGTCACTGCCAATATCCCTGCGGGGACTTTGAATCTGTTCCAGGGCTATGACTTGTTCGGAATCATTTCCCTCGTGGTAATGTATACCGCGACCTTCTCGGTGGGGCAGGAAGCTGTTTCCCGCTTCTACGCAGCCAAGAATGAAAAGACGGCCAAGACTGGTGCCTGGCTGGCGGCGATGATTAACTTCATCTACGCTTTTATTCCCACCATTTTGGGGATTATCACTCTGGCTCTGATTAACATGGGCAGATTTGACGCGGCTCAGTTTGAGTCGGTGGGCGCCAGATATGCGCTCCCCATTCTGGCGATGCGTACGATGCCCGCGCTGATTTGCGGCCTGCTTTTTTCCGGGATCATTTCGGCGACCATGTCCAGCTCCGACTCCGATCTGCTGGGTGCGGGCTCGATTTTTGCAAACGACATCTACAAAGCGGTACTTAAGCCCGACGCAACCAGCAAGCAGGTGATGCGGGTTACCAAAATTGTGATGTGCCTTGTGGGCGTGGCCTCCATGTTTATTGCGCTGTTTAATACCAGCAGCATCGTTTCCATTCTGATGTTCTGCTTTACGCTGCGGGCTGCGGGATCCTTCTTCCCCTATGTCATGGGACATTACTGGAAGAAGGCATCCACTGCCGGCACAATTGCCTCCCTGCTGGCCGGTACTTTGATGGTTGTCTATCTGGAGCACGTCTCTAAGGGGATGCTGTTTGGGATCAAGTTCAGCCAGCCTGTGATTCCCGGCCTGGTGGCAGCATTTATCTGCTTTATCGCATTCTCACTCCTGATGCCGCCGAAGGTGGAAAGCACAGAGCTGACCCCGGAGGAAGACGACTAACCGGTTACACAGGATACATACTGACGGGGAGGCCAGCAGAAAACTTGCCTCCCCGTCAGGCTGCAGACAAAGCCGGCTGGCACATGTGTTTTTGCCGGGGATGCCGGACTCCGGCGGCGCTTTCCTTTTTCTGCGTTCCAGCACACCATCCAAGCCATACTCAATAGATTTTTAGCATGCGGCTGCTTTCCATACTGTTTCCTTGAATACCGCATTTCTATTAACATCCTTGATCCGTCAATTGGATATTATTGCATTTTATAATCGGCCTTTACCGGGTAATTATGTCACTTGAACTGATCGTCTAGTAGGTGTCCGGATCTTCCTCATAAATATGCACAGCTCTCTCTGCGATACGGCATGCGGAAATAGAACCATCGGCAATCCGCTGGAACAGTGGAAATCCGCTGCGGCGCAAACCGCAGCGGATTCGGAGAACAGGTTAAATTCATTTCCGCATTCCTGGGAAGGCGGGGCGCTTTCCGCAGCCCTGCAATCTCACTCAGCCCGCTTCCCCGTCCAGAGAAGCACCCGTGAATTGGCTGTTGTAGAGGTCGGCGTAGAAGCCCTGCTTTTCCAGCAGCTCCTGATGCGTCCCGCTTTCGATGATGGAACCGTGATTCATCACCAGAATGTGCTTGGCGTCCCGGATGGTAGACAGACGGTGGGCAATGACGAAGTTGGTCCGCCCCTCCATCAGCCGTCCCATGGCCTTCTGAATCAGCATTTCCGTGCGGGTGTCCACCGAGCTGGTCGCTTCGTCGAGAATCAGCACCGCGGGGTCCGCCAAAAGCGCCCGCGCGATGGTCAGCAGCTGCTTTTGTCCTTGGGAGATGTTGGACGCCTCCTCATTCAGAACCGTCTGGTAGCCGTGGGGCAGACTGCGGATGAAATGGTCCGCGTGAGCCGCCTTCGCCGCCGCCACGATTTCCTCATGCGTTGCATTCATCCGGCCGTAGCGGATGTTCTCCTCAATGGTGCCGTTGAACAGCCAGGTGTCCTGCAGCACCATGCCGAACATTGTGCGCAGGCTGCCCCGCCTGATGTCCCGTACATCCACGCCGTCGAAGGTGATTTTGCCGCCGTTGATCTCATAGAACCGCATCAGCAAATTGACCAGCGTGGTCTTTCCAGCGCCGGTGGGGCCGACGATGGCTACGGTCTCGCCTTTTTTAATGTCCAGATTCATATCCTCGATCAGGGATTCACTCTCCTGATAGCTGAACTTCACATGGTCGAACACAATCTCGCCCTTGGGATTTTCCAGAACCTTTGCATCCGCCGCGTCGGGGATCTCCTCCTCCTCGTCCAGCACCTCGAACACGCGCTCGGCGCAGGCCACGGTGGACTGGATGATGTTGGCGATGTTGGCCGTCTGGGTGATGGGCATAGAGAACTGGCGGGAATACTGGATGAACGCGGTGATGTCGCCCAGATTCAGCCAGGTTTTGGTCACAAAGATGCCGCCCACCACGGAGATCAGCACATAGCCGATGTTGCTGATGAAGTTCATCAGGGGGAACATCACGCCGGAGAGGAATTGGGCCTTCCAGCCCGCATGGTAAAGGTTGTCATTGACTTCCTCAAAGGTCTCCACGGACTCCTGCTCCCGGCCGAATGCCTTGACGATCTTGTGGCCGGTAAACATCTCCTCGGTGTGACCGCTGAGCTGGCCCAGGTATTTCTGCTGCGCGGCATAGAACTTCTGAGAGTTCTTTGCAATCAGCATGGTCACCAGAATATACAGCGGCAGCGTCAGCATCACGATCAGCGTCAGCGGGAGGCTGATCGTCAGCATCATAATGACGTAGCCGATCAGCTGTAAAATCGCTGTAATCAGTTGGGTGAGGCTCTGCTGCAGAGTGGTGGAAATGGTGTCGATATCGTTGGTAACCCGGCTGAGCACCTCGCCGTTGGAGTGGACATCATAGTATTTCAGAGGCATCCGGGACAGCTTTTTGTCCACATCCTTGCGCATTTCATACACCAGCGTCTGGGCAACGGAGGACATGATATACTGCATGGTGAATGAGCACAGGGCGCTGAGCGCGTAGATACCCAGCAAAAACAGCAACGTTCTGCCCACGGCATCAAAGGGGATATTGCCGCCCGTCTCCCGAATATCGTTGATATACTTGGCAAGGTTGGCGTCCGTCATCTTGCTCGTGTCCAGACCGGGCGCTGCGTCTGCGGTCTGGCTCTGGAGCAGATCGGCCGGCATCTGCTTGAGTCCGTCAAAGAACTTCTGTGCGATGTCTGCCCGTTCGTCATAGTCCTGGGTGCTGGTAATGGACGGCAACGCCGCCAGGGAGAGAAATGTCTCCAGCTGTGTCTGGTCCAGACCCAGTTTATCCATGAAGGCCTGATTGACCGCAGCGGTTGCCTTCTGCTCCGCGGCCTGCTTGGCCGCGGCAAGCTGCTGTTCCGGCGCTCCGGCCATGGCTCCCGTTACCGCGGCGTCAGCCTGCTTCAGGGCGGCGTCCAGCGCTGTTTGATAGCCCTCCCCGGCTGACTGCAGCCCCGGCTGGGCGCTTTCGATTCCGTTGACGATGGATTTTGCCACAAAGCCGTCCGTCACCTGATTCATGGCATTGCCCGTGATCTTGGGGCCCAGCACCGTAAAGGTGGTTGCGAATACCGCCAGGGTCACCACCATAGTCAGGCTGGATCGCTGCGTGCCCAGATAGCGGAGCAGGCGCAGAAGCGTACCCTTGAAATTTTTTGCTTTTTCCACGGGGCGCCCGATGGCGCCGCCGGGGCCGCCGCCATGGCCGAAGGCCCCCCGGGGACGGCCGCCCATCGCGCCGGGTGTGGTTGTCTTGTTTTCTGCACTCATGCCAGTTCCTCCTCCGACAGCTGAGAGGATACGATCTCGCGATAGACCCCGCAGTGTTCCATCAGTTCTTTATGTGTGCCGATTCCGGCCACTGTTCCCTCGTCCAGTACAATGATGCGGTCGGCGTCCATGACCGTGCCCACTCTCTGGGCCACGATGATCACGGTGGCATCCTGGGTCTCCCGCTTCAGCGCGGCGCGGAGCCTTGCATCCGTCTTGAAGTCCAGGGCGGAAAAGCTGTCGTCAAAGATATAGATCTCCGGTCTGCGCACCAGGGCGCGGGCGATGGAAAGCCGCTGCTTCTGCCCGCCGGAGAGGTTTAATCCGCCCTCCGAGAGCATCGTGTCATAGCCCTCCTTCATTCCGGAGACAAAGTCTCCGGCCTGGGCGATTTCGGCGGCGTGGCGCACTTCCTCTTCGGTGGCGTCCTCCTTGCCGTACCGGATATTGTCGGCGATGGTATCGGAAAACAGGATTGCCTTTTGGGGCACCAGACCGATTTTGGAGCGCAGTTCCTGCTGGGGCAGATCCCTGACATTCACGCCGTCCACCAGAACCTCGCCCTCCGCCACGTCGTAGAACCGGGGGATCAGATTCACAATGGTGGACTTTCCGCTGCCGGTGCCGCCGATGATCGCGGTGGTTTCTCCGGGTCTGGCCGAGAAGGTAATCCCGCTGACCGCCGGCTCTTCTGCGCCGAAATAGCGGAAGGAGACGTTTTTGAACTCCACGTAGCCGGCCATTTTGTCCGTGTGCGAGGGCTGGTCGGGATCGGAAATGTCGCGCCGTACGTCCAGAACCTGGTTGATCCGCTCTGCGGCAGCCTGGGCGCGGGGGATCATGATGAACATCATCGTCAGCATCAGCAGGGACATCAGAATCTGGATGGCATACTGCATGAAGGCCATCAGATTTCCGATATTGGATGTCCCCTGGTCCACACGGGCTGCACCGAACCACAAGATGCTCAGTGTCACCAGATTCATGATCAGCATCATGCCGGGCATCATGAAGGCCATGATGTGATTGACCTTGATATAGTTGTCCGTGAGATCCCGGCTCGCCTCGTCAAACCGGGCTTCTTCCCGGTCGATCCGGTTGAAGGCCCGAATCACCCGGATGCCCGTCAGGTTTTCCCGCAGAACCAGATTGACCTTGTCGATCTTAATCTGGACTTTTTTGAACAGCGGAATGCCCTTTACCGCGAAAAATCCGATGAGCAGTCCGATCAGCGGCAGGACACAGGCCAGAATTACCGTCAGACTCTTATCCTCGCTGTAGGCCAGGAACGTCCCGCCAATGGCTGTAATGGGTGCCGACACCATCATGTTGAAGATGAGAATGGTGGTGGTCTGAATCTGGATAATATCGTTGGTGGTCCGCGTAATCAGCGTGGACGAACCGAACTGGTCGAACTCGTGCAGGGAGAAACCCGACACATGGCGGAAAATTTTATTGCGCAGGATGCGGCCCAGGCCGATGGCGGTTCTGGCTCCGAGAAAGCTCGCCAGAATGGCGCACGAAACGCCCCCGCCCGCAATCAACAGCATCTTTCCGCCCGTCCGCAGGATATAGGAGACATCCAGCATCATAATGCCGTTATTGGTGATATCAGACATCAGCGTGGGTAAATACAGATTCGCCATGGCCTGGATGGTCTGCAGGATCAGAATCCCCAGAATCGCAGGAAAAAATGGCTTCAGATTTTTATAGATTTTAAGCATTCATACCTCTCCACTATTAGGGCTCTTGCCCCTGGTTTTTGAAATATTGATAGGTATCATCCATCAGCTCAACCAGGGCAGCGCTTTTTTCTGCGCCCAGATGGTTCACCAGCCCCTCTACCCTCCGGACCATGCACTGCTTGTGCCGACGGATGAATTGACGCCCGGTATCAGTCATCTTGACGCGGACGATTCTTCGGTCACTGGTATCCATTGTGCGTTCAATCAGCTCCTTCTGCTCCAGATCCGCAATCACGGCTGTGACAGACGGCGGCTTGACCCGCAGGATATGGCTGATGTCCGAAACGCTGATTCCATTGGGAAATTCGCTTTCCTTGTAATTCAGATTCATCAGCAGCATCATTTCGCTCCGCTTGAGTTGATGGTGCTGGTGATCCATATGGTTTTTCATCACTTCTTCCATACGCAGCCTGCCGAACTCCATAAAAGTTTGGATCAGAGCCTCGCTGAGCTTTGCCTCATCAGACCGATCTTCCACGGTACCCCCTCCATTCTTCAAAGATTACTTAGGATTCCTTTTTATTAGGCTTCCTAAATATATTCTCTTTTCATGCAAAATGCAAGCCATCAAATAAAAACATTTTGTAAATGCTCCCGCTTGGTTTTTTGTTTATTCTGCCGATAAAACGGACAGCCGTGCTTGCGGTCCAAACGTCCATGCGTGCATCAGGCGGGGTGGGAATCGCACCCCATGAAGCCGTGTAATGCATCCGTCCGACCGGAAAACTGTGATAAAATCACAGACATTCGGTCTGTCTGCTTGGTATATTAATTTCAAGCAGTCCACATATCCGCTAAGAAAAGCAGGCGAGTGAAACGGCAGAGCAGCGGAATCATTCCATGGACATCAACGACGGACCAGTTCCGTATAAGTCACCATCTGAGCGGACTCCGAACCTCAGCCGCCTCAGGCAGGCTTCCGTTTTTCTTCTGTGACGGAGCAGAGCTTCTCCTGGCTCCCTGACAGAATTTTATATAGTCTCCTCACCTCAATTTCCCCTTCCTATGAATCAATCCGGCTCCGAGATGCTGCATCTCGTGGGCCGGATTGATTCATTTATCCGAGCAAAGGGGGAGCGCGCCCCGCAGTGCGCAAAACCACGCCCAGGGATGACAGGCCCTGCGCGGTGGTACCCGCAGCATTCCGGCACCGATCACTCATGGTATCTTTATTATAAGCAGGCATATCCTCGATGGACTTGCCGGGCGATGTGCGGACACTTTGGGTTTACAAATATCTTCCAACTGCGTTATAATTCAAATGTCGGCAAGCCGCGTGCCTGCATTTCATTGAGCCGGAAACTCTTGCGAATCCCGCGGCGGCAATCCAAATGGAGGGGGAGCGAATCCATGTGAAAAGGAAGAAAACGCACTTAATTGCCATCGCCATAGCAGCTTTGGCGATCATCCTTTTTGGATTCTATGAAAATTCATATAAGACTGTGAATGATATCCTGAATGATGCTGATCCGGGTGAAATTGCAAGAGTGAGTGTGGTTGTCTCAAAGGAATATGATAGTGCAGTACTGTTTGAAAACCGCCTTGCTGCTTTTCGATCATTTCCAGCGGCGACTTATACTATAACAACAAAAAGTATAGAATTACTTCCTCTGCCGATGTGAATGAAATTCTTTCTCCAATCTATCAGCGGGAGCAAAAAAACTGATGCGTGCATGGGTGAATTCTGCATGCGGGGCGTTCCCTCCAGCCAATACAGACGTTAAAATCCGAAAAGGAGCTTTTTATGGATATTTATCAGGAGTACCGACGGAAACTGCGCACTCCGGAGGATGCGGTCAAGCTGGTCAAGGATGGTGACTGGGTGGATTACAGTCAAACCTGCTCCTTTCCGGAGGCGTTGGATGCCGCGCTGGCCGCCCGGCGTGACGAGCTGCGCGATGTGAAAATCCGCAACGCCATCAGCCTGAAGAGAGTACAGGTTGTGGAACAGGACCCGGAACACAGGGCGTTTACCTATAACGTCTGGCACTGCTCCGGCCTCGACCGCAAATACATTGACAACGGTCTGGCTTATTATATCCCCATGCTGTTTCGGAACTGCGGGTCCTATTACAAACGGGGATTTGCCCCGGTTAATGTGGCGATGATCTCCGTGGCTCCGATGGATAAGCACGGATACTTCAGTTTCGGTCTGACCAACTGCTGCCAGCAGGAGATGCTGGATGCCGCGCAACACATCATTCTTGAGGTCAACGAGCACATGCCGGTCATTTACGGCATGGAGGGCGACCACATTCATATCTCCGAGGTGGACTGCGTGGTAGAGGGACACAGGGACATTTGTCTCGCTCCCGCCGGTTCCGCCGGTGAGATCGATCAAAAGATTGCGGCCTATATTTTCCCCCATCTGCGCGACGGTATCACGCTGCAGCTGGGCATCGGCGGTATGCCAAACGCGCTGGGCACGCTGATCGCACAGTCCGACCTTAAAAATATCGGAATGCATACCGAGCTGCTGAGCGACGGCTATCTGAACTTGTACCGGGCCGGAAAAATCACCAACAAGGCGAAGGAACTGCAGCGGGGCAAGGGCGTGTTTTCCATCTGCTCCGGCTCCCGGGAGCTGTACGAGTTCTTGGATCAAAATCCGGATATTCTCTCCGCCCCCATGCGCTATGTAAACGATCCGGGCACCGTCCGGCAGTTCAAGAGCTTTGTGTCGATCAACGGCTGCATTTCTATGGATCTCTACGGCCAGGTGTGCTCGGAATCCTCCGGAACCCGTCAGATCAGCGGTACCGGCGGCCAGCTGGACTTTGTCACCGGCGCCTACCTGTCGGAAAACGGCAAGGCGTTTTTGGCCATGCCCTCCACCTATACCGATCAGGCAGGAACGGTCCATTCCAGGATCCTGCCGAAATTTACGGAGGGCGATATCATCACAACGCCGCGCACACAGGCGCCTTACATGGTCACCGAGTACGGCGTGGCCTGCCTGTCCGGCCTGTCCACTTGGGAGCGGGCGGAGGCAATTATCGCAATTGCGCACCCTGATTTCCGTCCCATGCTCATTCGTATGGCCGGGGAGCAGAAGATCTGGAGAGCGTCCAATCAGCGCTGATTCCGTTTTCTTTCCGCTGAACAGAAGCCGCCTGCCTTTGATGGCAGACGGCTTCTGTTCGGCGGATCGACCAGGCACTGATTCCCCAAAGCGCCCGGAGAATAAAAGTTCAGGTTTCGGGACAAGGACGGGCGGGAGAAATATCTTTCCGCAGGGCGGCGCGAAAATCGGAATCTTCATCCCGGAATTCATACGAAGCGGGGAATGCCGGAAGCCAATGCCCGGCGTCTGTTCCGTCTGGCGGTTTTCTTACGCATCAGCTCCCGCTTCCGCTTTTTCTGATTTCAAATTGCTTTGCAAGTGCAGAAAATCTGATACTTCGCAGGGATCTGCACGAAAGCGGCACGTTTTTTTCAAAGCGGCTCCCAAACCGCAGCATCAGATCATTTCAGCGCGAGCAGCTTTCTGATCATTGCCTCACCCTGGGCGCGGGTCGGAGCTACGGAGAAATCACCGTTATCCGGCAGAAGTCCCCACTTCCAGGCCTGCTGCACATCATCCTGATTCCACGCGGCGGTTTCCAACGAAGCCGGCGCGCTGTCGTTTCGCACAGATGCGGGCCGAATGCCCAGGGCATCGGCGGAGCGAACCAGAAACACCGCCTCCTCCTGCCAGCTGATGGTGCGCGCGGAGCGGAACGTGCTCTCCGTACTCCCCAACACAATCTGCTGCGCCTTGCCCCAGTTCACGGCAGGCAGATACCACTCAATGCCAAGGAGATCGTCAAACGGGAGCGCCTGGAAGTTCTGCGCCGGGCTGCCGGCCGCCTGATATAAAAGCCCCACAAATCGGCCGCGGGTCATGGGCGCGCCTGCCCGCTCCGCAGATTTCAGAATTGAAGGATTGTTCAGAATTTCATCCACGCAGGTGTCTTTTCCGGCCAGATCGTCACTGAGCGTTTGGGCGATTTTCACGTCGGGCTGCAAAGACTCCACGCCCTTTCCGGCGGCGGCGTCAAAATAGTCGCTCATGGAGATAAACTTGGAGGAAACTCCGATCCGCAGGCCGGAAACCGGCAGCTGGAACGATTGAACAGCGCCGAAGTGGTCGACACTGCCGCCGGTTTCTTCACCCACCAGTGGCGCACCCATTTCCTGCAGCTCGACTGCATTGATGATGGCGGAGGAAAAAGTTTTCCGTCCGATCAAGCCTGCCACCTGAACGCCCTTGTCACGCTGCTGCGCCAGCAGCTCCAGCAGGGGCACGATTACGCCGTCGGAACCGCCGCCGTTATTGCGCAGATCTACCAGAATCACAGAGTACTTTCCGGCATCCAGCGCCGATTGTACCTGCTGGCAGAACGTCTCCATGGTCAGCGTCTGATCCTCCGCGCATTTGTTGTATTGAATGTAATACGTGCTGCTGTTCAGCGCTTTTGCAAAATAAATCTTCGTTTTGTCGTAGGCCGTTGCTGCAGTTCCTGTGCGCCGCTCCTTCAGCGTCACCAGGTCGGCTGCCTGCAGAGCACTTTGATCCACAGCGGAAACAGACAATGTCTGCGTTTTATCCGCAGAATCCCTGATCGTCACGGTCAGCGGCTGGTCCTGCTTGGCAATGCCCAGATACTGATAAGGCTCCAGCACATAGCACATCTGCCAGTAAGAATACCGCAGTTTCACCGGATTATCCGCGCTGAGAAACGTCCCGAACTTTTCCACAACCTGTTCCATGGAAACTCCGTTGATGGCCGTCACCTCGGAACCCAGCAGCGAAGCATGTGCGCTGTCCGCAGCACTTAAAACCCAGGTCCCGTCGTACCAGTCCAGGTCGAACAGGCAGTAGTGCAGATCATAGCCGCTGCTGCCCAGAGACGCGCTGGTGTGGGAATCCTTTGCCAGAGCAACCAGACTTGCACAGTCCAGCGTATAATCAAAGCTGCTATCGGTGCTCAATCGCTGCTCAATTTCAGCCTTTCTCGTCTCAAAGTCGGCTTCCGGCGTATTGGCAAACAAATTGGGATGGCTGGCTTTCAAGGTGGAGTACAGGTAATCCAAATCTGTCTGGCGGTTGGTCACCTCTGTCTGATCGACAGCTCCCGCTCCAGTGCTCAGCAGCATTACCGCAGTGACACAGCAGGTCAGCAGCCTGCCCCAGACGCTTCTTTTCGTTTTCATTTTGCCCCTCCTGCTTGCAAATTGTATTACTGTAATAGTTAAATAGAACAATAATACATTTGAAATCGTAAGTCAAGTAAAAATTAGAAGATTGTGGTAAATCAGCTTGCACTCCACGCCGCACGTTGTGTGGGGAAAGGCGGCTGTTCGGAGGAGCGGCCAGTTGACAGCGTCAAACAACGGCGCATAGAACGCTTGGGTTTCATGCAAGTTCTCAGAAAAATGCCCGCAAAAAAAGCTCTGCTTCACAAATGCAAAGCAGAGCTTTCCCAATCGGCGAAACACCCAAAGCGGGATTCTGACCCGCTCGATGCAAATTACTGATTCTGTGTCAGAAAGTCGATTGCGACCTGTGCGTACATAGCGGCGCCCGTTTCCAGCGCACTCTCGTCAATCCAAAAATAATCGCTGTGCTGCGGCGCTTTGCCGCCGCCGCCAAGAGCCGCAAACGCGGCCTGGCAGTGCGTCGTATATTCCGCGAAGTCCTCGGCGCCCATCAGCATCGGAAGCTCACCCAAGAGCTCCGGCGATTTCACGACCTTAGCCGCCGAACCCTGAACCAGTTTTATGGCATCGGGATCGCTTACCAGCACTTCCGTCAACATGTTATATTCGACTTCTGCCGTGCAGCGATACGTCTCGGCAGTCCTCGCGGCGATGCGCTCGATCAGGGCCGGAAGTGAATGGTGCAGTTCCACGTCAAAGCAGCGGCAGGTTCCTTCCATCTCGGCTTCGCCTGAAACAATGTTGAAGCGAGTGCCCGAAACGAGCTTGCCAACCGTAACAACGCAGGGTTTCATCGGAGACAATTCACGGCTCACGATGCTCTGAAGATTCATGATGATCGCGGCTGCCGCAACTGTGGCATCCACACCCATCTCGGGCATGGAGCCGTGGCTGGACTTGCCGGTGACCTTAATTTTAAAAACGTCTGCGCAGGCGCAGGATGCACCCGAACGCATCAGGATTCCCCCGACAGGAAGTGTGGAGAAAATATGCATTCCAAAGATCATGTCGACTCCCTTGAGCCCATCCTGCGCAATCACCAGCTTTGCGCCCTCGGCAATTTCCTCGGCGGGCTGGAAAATGAGCCGTATGGTTCCGTGAATCTGATCTTTCATGCCGGCCAGTATTTTAGCCGCGCCAAGGAGCATAGCACAGTGCGTATCGTGCCCGCATGCGTGCATGAAGCCCGGATTCTCAGACTTAAACGGGACATCCGTCTTCTCCGTCATGGAAAGCGCGTCAATGTCTGCGCGCAGCGCAACTGTCTTCCCGGGGACGCTGCCTTTTATCTCTGCGATAATTCCCGTCGGATTAAGACGGCGATAGGGAATACCACCCTGTTCAAGCTCTGCAGCAATGAGGTCGGTCGTGCGCGTCTCATGCAGGCTGGCTTCTGGATGGCGGTGTATGTCCTCGCGGATACCAATAATATACGGTGATATTTCATGTGCCTTTTCCTGAATTGATTCTACCATTTTATTATTCTCTCCTTCTTCATTGATTGCGATGACCTGATTATTCATGTTACCACGCGGAAAAGTCACAGTCAAATGGTATTGCCGGCTGATCCATGATGGAATCCTTCCTACGAAGAGAGAAACCGCATTTCATCACCGGTCTGCTGCCACTCCTTTTTCAGGAAGCGTAGTCTTGCGGAAAGGCTCTGAGTACGAATTACGCCGCATTGCCTAAATAATTGATTGTTTTGCGTGAAACGTTATGCTATAGTAGAAAAATACGAATTCGTCCTGATCTTGCAGAGAAAGGGAATGTATCCATGACCGCTGATATGATCCATCGTTACTCCCTGCTGGTGGAATTCCTCGGCAGAATGCTGGGTCCCGATTACGAAATAGTCCTTCACGACATCAGCCGAAAGCAGCCTTCTGTGATCGCCATAGCCAACGGGCAAATCAGCGGGCGCACCATCGGCGCCCCACTCACCAATGTAGCCATGCAGATTATCGCCGAGCGGGCCTATGAAACGCAGGACTGGAAGCTCAATTACCGCGGTGTCTCCGCCAAAGGCAGGATTCTGCGCTGCTCCACCCTGTTTATCAAGGATGAACGCGGCGCCTTGGTGGGGCTGCTGTGCATTAACTTTGACGACAGCCACTTCCGCGAATTGTCAGAGCGGGTTTTTGCCCTCTGCCATCCCGATGATTACGCTGCCCGCAACATTTCCATCAGCACCATGCCCTGCTGTGCCGGTACCAAAGACCCTGCCGATTCCGGAGATTCTTCGGAACAGGAGATTTTTTACAACAGCATCGCTTCCGCCACAGAGGCGGCGCTGTCCTCGTTGATGAATTCCTCGGAACTGCCCGCCGACCGTTTGACCAAGGAGGAGCGCCTGAAGATTATTCAACTGTTGGACCAGAAGGGCACCTTCACACTCAAGGGCGCTGTGCCGGTCGTGGCGCAGAAGCTCTCCTGCTCGCAGGCCAGCATCTACCGCTACCTGAGTAAAATCCATCAGGAGCAGAACCCGGATAAATAAATCACCAGCCTCCGCACCAAACGGTGCGGAGGTTTTTTATCCGGATCAGATACAGCTGTGCTGCTCCGGTGCGCCGGGCATGCTCCCGCCATAATTTCCGGGACTCCACCGGGTCGGAATCGGCCGCATCGGAGGCCGGCTTGTCCGAACGCAAGTGCAGATGGCGTTACCAGGCACAGCTGCTGCCGCGGCCCTGCATCCGCATCCCCCAAAAGGGAAGGTGCTCCGGCACGATCTTCTGAAAAATAATCATCCAAAAAAATTATTAGACTGATAAAAAATTATTAATTACACAATCATGCAAAAGAAAAATTCGTTAAAATCTGTCGATTATTGTGCATTATTACAAATATACAAAAGTGCAATTGACTTTTTGGGCAATATTACATAATAAATTTATTGACAGAAAATTATTATCATGATAATATTTTATCGTAATAAAGGAGGCAGGAACTATGAAAATTGTCATCAATACCGCAGAAGCACCGGCTGCAATCGGACCCTATTCCCAGGGAATCAAAGCCGGCGGTCTGATCATTACATCCGGTCAGCTGCCCATTGATCCCGCGACCGGCGCATTTCCCGAGGGCGTCGAAGCGCAGACCCGTCAGTCTCTCACAAACTGCAGGAGCGTTCTGGCGGCTGCGGGTATCACGATGGATCAGGTCATCAAGACCACCGTGTTTCTCAGTGACATGAATCATTTCGCCGCCATGAACGGCGTGTATGCCACATTTTTTGAAGGCGCCTGTCCGGCGCGCAGCGCGGTGGAAGTTGCAAGACTGCCCAAGGATGCGCTGGTGGAAATCGAGTGCATTGCCGCTGAATAAGCGCGCATTTCCAATTCACTTCTGGAGAAATGGCTCCAGACTTACTTTGTGAAAGGTACTGTCCGCCAGTCGCCAAGGCCGGAAAGAGAACCGACCGCCGATGACCGGGGTATCCTCTAATAATAACGGCGCAGTGCGTCAAAAAATGGAGGTTGCATACTATGAAATACCCGCTGAACGTCGAAACCCCTCATTCCTTTTCTTATGTTAAGCGAAACATTCCCAATGTGACACTCGAGCAGCGCGAGCGCGCCCTGCAGTCCACTCATTACAATGAGTTCGCATTCCCCGCCGGCATGCTGACAGTCGACATGCTGTCTGATTCCGGCACGACTGCCATGACCGATTTGCAGTGGAGCGCTATGTTCCTGGGCGATGAGTCCTATGGCCGCAACAAGGGCTACTATGTTCTGCTGGATGCCATGCGCGATGTGTTCGAACGCGGCGATAACCAGAAGCACATCATCGATCTGGTCCGCACCGGCTGTGAAGACATCGAAAAAATGATGGACGACATGTATCTCTGCGAGTACGATGGCGGTCTGTTCAATGGCGGCGCCGCCCAGATGGAGCGCCCCAACACCTTCCTGGTGCCCCAGGGCCGCTGCGCGGAGTCTCTGCTGTTCAGCCTGATCAGCAAAATTCTGAACACCCGGCATCCCGGCAAAAACTTCACGATTCCCTCCAATGGCCACTTTGACACCACCGAGGGCAACATCAAGCAAATGGGCTCCACGCCCCGCAACCTCTATAACAAAGAGCTGCTGTGGGAAGTGCCCGCGGACGGCAAATACGCCAAAAACCCGTTTAAGGGCAACATGGACACCGATAAGCTGGAAGCCCTGATTCAGAAAATCGGCCCGGAGAATGTTCCTCTGGTGTATACCACCATCACCAACAACACCGTCTGCGGCCAGCCTGTCTCCATGGCAAACATCCGCAAGTCCAGCGAGATCGCGCACAAGTACAACATTCCCTACATGCTGGATGCCGCCCGCTGGGCCGAGAACTGCTACTTCATCAAGACCAATGAAGACGGTTATGCCGATAAATCCATTTTTGAGATCGCAAAAGAGCTGTTCTCTTACTGCGACGGCTTTACTGCCAGTCTGAAAAAGGACGGCCATGCCAATATGGGCGGCGTGCTGGCCTTCCGCGACAAGGGCTGTTTCTGGAGAAACTTCTCTGACTTTGATGCAAACGGCAACGTGACGAGCGATGTGGGCATCCTGCTGAAAGTCAAGCAGATCTCCTCCTATGGCAACGATTCTTACGGCGGCATGAGCGGCCGTGATATCATGGCTCTGGCCTGCGGCCTGTATGAGTGCGGCCGTTTCGATTACCTGCATGAGCGTGTTTCCCAGTGCGAGTATCTGGCGCAGGGCTTCTTCAAGGCCGGCATCCCCGTCGTTCTGCCCGCCGGCGGGCACGGTGTGTACATTAACATGGATAAATTCTTCGACGGCAAGCGCGGCCACGAGACCTTCGCGGGCGAGGGCTTCAGCCTGGAGCTGGTTCGCCGCTACGGTATCCGCGTCTCCGAGCTGGGCGACTACAGCATGGAGTATGACCTGAAGACTCCCGAGCAGCAGGCCGAGGTCTGCAATGTGGTTCGCTTCGCGATTAACCGCAGCCAGCTGAGCCAGGAGCATCTGGACTATGTCATCGCTGCGGTGACCGAGCTGTACAAGGATCGTGAGAGCATTCCCAACATGAGAATTACCATGGGTCACAATCTGCCCATGCGCCACTTCCACGCGTTCCTGGAGCCCTACGCCCCCGAAAAGTAAACCTCCTCGCAGACCGCCCCGAACAATCGCATGATACTTGGACTGACTTGGCATCATAGAATCTGTGCAAGCGGCCTTTCCGACAAGGTCGGAAAGGCCGCTTGCCGATTTCAGGAAGGCGGGTCCAATTCCTGCCCTCCTGCGCAATGAAGCGTACTTCCACAGATTTTAATGTGTGATAAAATGGAGGAGATTGTATGGCTACGAAAAATTCCGCTCCTGCCGCCCGCGATGGGTTCCAATCCAAATGGGGTTTCATTCTGGCGTGTATCGGTTCCGCAGTCGGTATGGGAAATATCTGGCGTTTTCCCGCACTGGTATCCGCATGGGGCGGCATGACCTTCTTGATACCCTATTTCATTTTTGTCGCTCTGATCGGTTCTACCGGCATTATCGGCGAGATGTCCCTTGGTCGGGCCACCGGAGCCGGTCCCATCGGCGCATTCGGCCAGGCCACCAAGCTGCGCACCGGCAATGAGAAGACCGGCGAGGCCATCGGCCTGATTCCCGTTCTGGGCTCCATGGCGCTGGCAATCGGCTACTCCTGTGTGGTCGGCTGGATTTTCAAATATACCTTCATGGCTTTCAGCGGCTCTCTGTCCGGCATGGGGCAGAACATGGACGTCATCGGCGGCGCGTTTGGCACCACCGCCTGCGCCTGGGGCAACAATGTGTGGCTGATTATCGGTTTGGTCGTCAACTTCGCCATTATGGCGCTGGGTGTCTCCGGCGGCATCGAAAAGGCCAACAAGGTCATGATGCCCGCGCTGTTCATCCTGTTTATTTGCCTCAGCGTTTACATTGCGACGCTGCCCGGCGCTCTTGCGGGCTACAAGTACATCTTCACCATTAATCCCTCCGGTCTGGCGGATCCCAAGCTCTGGATCTACGCTTTCGGTCAGGCCTTCTTCTCTCTGTCAGTGGCCGGTAACGGAACGGTGATCTACGGTTCCTATCTGAGCAAATCCGAGGATGTCCCCAGCTCCGCCCGCAATGTGGCAATTTTTGATACCCTCGCTGCGCTACTGGCTGCATTTGTCATCATCCCCGCCATGGCTGCCGGCTCTGCCGAGCTGTCCTCCGGCGGCCCGGGCCTGATGTTCATCTATCTGGTCAACGTGTTCAATGGTATGCCCGGCGGTCGGCTGGTGGGCATCGTATTTTACGTCTGCGTGCTGTTTGCCGGCGTCACTTCACTGGTCAACCTTTATGAGGCTCCTGTGGCCACGTTGCAGGAGAAATTCGGCATGAAGCGGATTCCCGCTGTAATTACCATCGGCGTTGTCGGTTGCGTCGTAGCGTTGGTCATTCAGGGGATTGTTTCCGGCTGGATGGACGTCGTGTCTATTTATATCTGCCCTCTGGGCGCTCTGCTGGCCGGCATCATGTTCTTCTGGGTTGCCGGCAAGGAGTTCGTTCTCAAGAACGTCAACGAAGGCAGCAAGAAGCCCATTGGCAATTGGTTCTATCCTCTGTCCAAGTATGTATACTGTGCGTGCGCAGTGATTGCGCTGATCGCCGGCGCCATTCTCGGCGGCATCGGCTGATGAAACTGAAAACCGGCAGGACTCTTCGGAGTCCTGCCGGTTTTTTTGTTTCATTGCGCTGATGAGAAACAAGAATACCGCATAATTTTGGAATGGACAAACAAAAGTGACAGGTAAAATGACTTGGAGATGCATTGTCCCCCCTTGGGAGCGCAGATAGCTGCGCAAGCCGGTCACAGCGCTTCATCTGATGTTCTCAAATGCGGGTTCTCCATAACTGTTTTTCATGCTCCAGCGCGTAATCCGCAGCCTTTTTTTGCGCTTTGCTCAGCCCCTAAAAGTGCGTCAGGAATGGAGCAGACCCGACCAGTTCCAGCTGTCCCATGCGGGAATGCTGCCCATGCGCCAGAGCGAGACACCGGAGATCCCAAACAGCTTTGCCAGTTCCAGACGAGCCTCTACACTGCGGACGTTATCGTACCACAGAAAATACGTGTTTCCATCCGATCCGGTATAGGTGGCGTAGGGCATCTGATAGTTCTGCGACCATCCCTGCACCGTATCGGACTGGGACAGACGCTGATGGACGGTGTCGTTGGTGGGATAGAGCGGCGTGGCAGACAGCAGTTTTCCCTGCGCGTCAACCTGCCAGACTGTATTTTTGCTGCTGAAGCCCAAGGCGATCTTAGATACGTCCCGCACTCCGGTGGAGGAATCCGTGATCGCTTTCAGTGATTCATACACCTGATCGATGGGAGCGGGGGCCGTGGTTTTATAATAGGTCGTGCCCACATAGCCGGTCAAATCTCTGGAGTCATAATCGTAGGCCATCAAAATGACCTTGTCCGCCAGATCGCCGATGCTTCGGTAATCGTAGCCGTCATAGTAGGCGCCGGTGGTCAGCACCGGTGAGACACAGACATACAGAGGTTTCCCCAAGGCCTTCAATTTTTGGGACAACTCTGTGAGAAACGCGGTAAAGTTCGATTTTGCGGCGCTGCGCAGCCCCTCAAAATCAATCGTGACGCCGGCATACGGATTGTGTCCGGCGGCCTTATAGGAAGCCGTCAGTTCATTGAGAATCTGGGTTACCGCCTGCCTCCGGCCGTCGGAGGTAGCCAGCATGGCATACAGCGTGTTGGTGCTCCCGCTGGAGACAGAAGTATCCATGAAGACGCTCAGATTCAGAGGAGTTCCCTGATTTTCCAGATATTCCGTGGCACTGGTGTAACCGGTTGGGACATAAAACTCGTTGCCGTTCGCAGAGGTGGTAGAGAGCAGGGCTCCTGAGGAGCTGTATGTCATCCGGCTCCAGACAGCGCTGACGGCGTCCATTTTGCTGCTCAGGCCGATCTGACTGTAGGAGGAAATCGCGTAAAATCCGTGCACCCAGTCCGTCTCCTGGTGCAGCTTCTCATACATGCGCACCAGCATGGCGGCGGCCTGCGCCCGGGTTGCGGAGGCGTTGGGTGCGAACGTCGTGGCCGTGACGCCTTTGGTCATGCCGATGGCATAGGCCACGGCAATATAGCCCCGATTACTGGTCACATCGGTAAACGGCAGGGCATCCGCGGACGCACGGGAGGCAGCGCCCTGATAACCCAGCGCACGCACCAGCATGACCGCCATCTCTCCGCGAGTGATGGCATCATACGGGCGGAATTTTCCGCCCGCGTCCGCAGCACCGTTGGAAACCGCCGTCTCAACATAGGAGAACCAATACTGACTGGCGGGAACATCGGTGTAAGATGCCGCCTTCGGGGTCTGCAGCGTCCAGCCAAACATCCGCACCAGAACAGCCGCAAACTGTGCCCGTGTGATGGAATTGTAATAGCCGAACGTTCCGTCGCCCATCCCGTTCATCAGTCCATACTGTGCTGCGGACTCGATCTCTCCCGCCAGCAGACTGCCGGAGGGGATATCCGAGTAACGATTTGAGGCAGCAGCGGACGGAAGAACCAGAGTTGTCAGCAGAACCAAAGTGATCAGCAGCGAAGATATCTTTTTCATAACAGCCTCTTTACGTATGTCTCAAACAAATTTCGGATCAGTCCGACCACAAAACACGCCGGATCAAGCATTGCTGCCGCGTAAATGCGGGGCAGTTGTACAGAAATACTCTCCTTTAAATGTAGCACCTTTTTCCAGGGAACGCAAGGCTTGCACTGCTGCATATTAATTCCAGTCCGGGCTCTTTTCTTGTTTTGAGTGCAGTCTACCCTTTAATTTGCAGCAAGGGGACACCGAAGGGCTTACCGCCTGTATTTCACAGTCGGCAAGCCCTTCGGCTTCTTATTGATTTGACGGACTGTTCAGGGCCAATTTAAGCCGGGATGTTTTGTCCACAACGCCCTCACGCGGGAAATCCGTCGGCAGTTCGAGAGGGAAGTGAAGTCCCCTCCCATCGTCAGTTTTTGTGTTTGCCGAGATAGGCCTCTTTTACCTTTTCGTTGGCCAGCAGCTCCGCGCCGGTGCCAAACATGGTGATATTGCCGGTCTCCAGCACATAGGCAAGGTCCGCTGTTTTCAGCGCCATGTTGGCGTTTTGCTCGATCAGCAGCAGAGTGACGCCCTGCTTGTTGATCTCCTTGATGATGGAGAAAATATCCTGCACCACCAGCGGCGCCAGGCCCAGGGAGGGCTCATCCAGCAGCAGCAGCTTCGGGCGGCTCATGAGGGCCCGGCCCACGGCCAGCATCTGCTGCTCGCCGCCGGACAGGGTGCCGGCCAGCTGCCAGCTTCTCTCCTGCAGCCGGGGGAACAGCGTGTAAACCCACTGCAGATCCTTTTCGATCTCTGCCTTGTCCCTGCGGAGATAAGCCCCGATTTTCAGGTTTTCCAGCACGGTCAGGTCGGCAAATACGCGGCGGCCCTCGGGAGACATGGCGATTCCCTCGCTGATGATCCGGTCAACGGGCTGTCCCAGCAGTTCCGTGCCGTTCCATTGGATGGAGCCGCTTTCCGCCTTGACAAGGCCGGTGATGGTTCGCAGCATGGTGGATTTTCCGGCGCCGTTGGCGCCGATCAGGGTGACGATCTTTCCGTCGGGCACTTCCAGGGAGATCCCGCGCAGAGCGCGGATGCCGCCGTAGGAGACGTGCAGATTTTGAATGTTAAGCATCCTCGCTCACCCCCAGATATGCGTCGATGACGCGCTGATTGTTCTGAATCTCGGCGGGCGTACCGCTGGCGATCAGTTTCCCGAAGTCCAGCACGTAGATGCGGTCGGAGATATCCATGACCAGATCCATGTGGTGCTCAATCATAAACACCGTCAGCTTGAAATCGGAGCGAATGCGGCTGATGAAGGCCGTCAGGTCGTCGGTCTCCTGGGGATTCATGCCGGCGGCCGGCTCGTCCAGCAGCAGCAGCTTCGGCTGAGTGGCCAGCGCCCGGGCAATCTCCACGCGGCGCTGCTGGCCATAGGGCAGGGAAGTGGCCAGCTCGTTGCGGACACCCTCCAGCCCCAGAACCCTCAGCAGATCGTCGCACTCCTCCCGCTGGCGCTTCTCCTCCGCCCGGTTGGCACGGAAGGTGGCGGAGAACAGGCCCGCCGTCACCCGGCAGTGCTTTGCAATCAGAACATTCTCAAATACCGTCTGGGATTTCCACAGGCGGATGTTCTGGAAGGTACGGGCCACGCCCAGCTGGGTGATCTTGTCGGGCGTGGGTGCAAGCACGCGGGTGTGGCTGTATCGGTCGCTTTCCTGCCCCTTGTACAGCTTCTTCATCTTCCCGTTGGGGTGGTTCTCCACAATTTTCCGGCCCTCAAAGTACACCGCGCCGTTGGTGGGGGCATACACGCCGGTGATGACGTTGAACGCCGTCGTCTTTCCGGCGCCGTTGGGTCCGATCAGGGAGACGATTTCGCCCCGGTTGACCTCCAGATTCATGTTGTCCACGGCAATGACGCCGCCGAACTGCATGGTGGCATTCTCAACTTTCAGAACGTTCTCGCTCATTTGGCGTCACCTCCCCGGGCCTTTACGATCTTCTGCGCCTTCCGGCGACGGAACAAATCCGGCAGCTCCTTATCTCCCATCAGACCCTTGCTGAAGAACAGCACCACGATCATGATGATGACAGAGAAGACCACCATACGGAATCCGGAGCGCAGCAGGGGCAGTTCCAGCTTCGGGCTGATGACGAAGTACCAGGCCCATACGATTACGAAGGCCCCCGCGACGACGGCAACAATCCCGGAGGGCTTGAGTGCCAGCTTCTTTTTGCCGGAACCGCCGGATTTGGGACCGGTCGTATCCGCTTTCCGCAGCCGGCGCAGCACCAGGAACAGCAGGCCCAGCACCGCGGCGGTGAGCACAATTGAAAACAGCAGCTTGGCATTGAAGTTCGGCAGCACGGCCTCGTTGTCCAAAAAGCGCAGCCACCACTCGGAGCAGCCCACAAACAGGAAGGCGGCGATGACGGAGCCGGAGATGGAGCCAATGCCGCCGATGACGACGATCAGCAGAATTTCGTAGGTCATGGCCGCTTTGAAGGCCGTGGCCTGCACGCTGGCCTGATACATGGCCAGCAGGGCACCGGAAATTCCGGCGAAGAAGGAGCTGATGATAAAGCTCATGCGCTTGTGCCTGGCCAGATTGATGCCCATGGCCTCGGCGGCAATCTCATCGTCGCGGATGGCTTTAAAGGCCCGGCCATAGGTGGAATTGATGAGCAGTACAATCACCGCGATGCAGATGCCGGAGAAGAGGAACGGCATCAACGTGCTCAGCTTTAAAGCGCCGATGTGAAAATCAGTGAAACTGGTGAAGCGGTTGAGCAGGTTGGAGCCGTTGGTGACGGGCCCCAGTTTTTCATACTGCACCACGGCGCGGATGATCTCTGCAAAGCCCAGTGTGGCAATAGCCAGATAATCCGACTTCAGCTTCAGCACCGGCAGGCCGATCAAAAATGCAAACAGAGCCGCCACAATTCCGGCCAGAATCAGGCAGAGGACGACGCCCAGCAGCAGACCCGGCTGGCCCAGCTTGCCGCCGAGAATTTCCGTGACGGAAAAGCCGATGCCGCCGTTGGCGTAACGCTGATAAACCGCCGCCTGATATTCCGTGGGAATGGTCAATATGGCGTAGGTATAGGCACCCAGCAGCATAAAGCCGGCCTGGCCCAGAGAGAACAGCCCCGTAAAGCCGTTCAGGATGTTCATGGATACGGCCACCAGCGCATAGATGGCGCCCTTGCGCAGGACGGTCAGCAGCATGGCGGACACGCCGGGGACGTTGTCCAGCAGAAGTACCACTGCCAGAAGGAGTACAATCGCGCCGGCGGTCAGAATGGACTGGCGTTGATTATTTTTCTTCATTCCGTCACACCTTCTCCGTCAGATTCTCTCCGAAGAGGCCGGTGGGCTTGACCGCCAGAATGACAATCAGCAGAGCAAAGGTGAACGCGTCGGAGAACGTGGTCAGGCCGGCGCCCTTGATGAGGCTCTCGCAGATGCCGATGATAAGACCGCCCAGCACGGCGCCGGGAACAGAGCCGATGCCGCCGAACACCGCGGCCACGAATGCCTTCAGGCCGGGCATGGCGCCCACGGTGGGGGTGACGGTCGCGTAATTGGAGAAATAGAGCATGGAGCCAACCGCCGCCAGGCCGGAACCGACGATGAAGGTGAAGCTGATGACGTTGTTGATCTTGATTCCCATGAGCTGCGCCGTTTCAAAATCGCGGGACGCAGCGCGCATGGCCATACCGATCTTTGTCTTTTGAATCAGCAGCACCAACGCCACCACAAGCACTGCCACCAGCAGCGGGGTGACAATCGTTACGCGCTTGGTGGTGCAGCCCAGGACAGTGACGGAGTTGCTGATCCAGGGCAGGGTGGGGTACTGCTTCGCCAAGCCGCCGGTCACATACCACATCAGGTTCTGCAGCAGGTAGCTCATGCCGATAGCAGAGATCATAACGGACATCCGGGGAGCTGAGCGCAAAGGTCTGTACGCCACCTTTTCCACCAGGACACCCAGCAGAATGGTCAGCACAATGACCAGGGGAATGGACAGACTCAGCGGAAGACTGGCAGTGGCATATACCATGATGAAGCCGGCAACCGTAAAAATATCGCCGTGGGCAAAGTTGATCAGTCGCAGGATTCCGTAGACCATCGTGTACCCGATGGCAATCAGCGCGTACTGACCGCCCACAGAGATGCCACCCAGCAGATAGGGCAATATTTTGGCCATAAAGGCACCTCCAAAGGTTTTGTTTCTGTTTTCAGGTACAAAGCGCAGGCGGGTTTACCCCGCCTGCGTCCTGCACTATGCTCTGCAATTCGACCGCTGATCAGCTTTCAACAGACTGTCTCTTGATGAAGGTGAAGGAGCCGTCGGTGGCCTGCTTGATAAAGGCCTCGGTCTTGTTGGCGTCGCCGGTCTCATTGAAGGTGATATGTCCGGTGACGGCGTCGAAGTCGACCTTGAACAGGGCCTTCTGAATGTCCTCGCCCTTGGTGGACTGGGCAAGCTTAATGCCCTCGATGGCGCTCATGTAGGCATCATATCCCAGAGCGGACACGGCCGCAACAATGTCGTTGCCGCCATTGTTGGTCTTGCGCTGAGCGTCGGCGTTCAGCCACTCCTTAAAGCCCTTGACGAAGTCCGCAGCGGAACCGGACTTGTCGTTCTCGTCAAAGAAGGTGGAGCAGTACACGGTCTGGTCGGTACCCTTCTGGGCGTCCAGAATCACGGAGGACTCCCAGGTATCGCCGGCGGTGATGGGAATCTTGCAGCCGGCAGAGGCCGCCTGCCCGATGATCAGGGAGGCATAAGTGGTGGCGGAGGGAGCGAAGATCACGTCCGCGCCGAAGGAGATGGCGTTCTGGATGTAAGCGGAGAAGTCGGAGGTACCCTCGGGGAAGGACTCGGCCTTCACCTGTCCGCCCAGCTTCTCAAAGGCGTTGGTAAAGTAGGTGCCCAGACCGGAGCCGTAGTCCTCGCCCAGCATGGTCAGAACATAGGCCTTCTTGGCCTTCAGCTCTTCGTTGGCGTAGCTGGCCATCACGCTGCCCTGGAAGGGGTCCAGGAAGCAGACGCGGAAGTAGTAGGGGTTATTCTGGGTGACGGCGGGGTTGGTGCAGGAGCAGCCGATGGCGGGGATGGACGCCTGCTGGAAGGTGGGCGCGGCGGCCATGGACACGCCGGAGCCGTAAGAGCCCAGCACCACGGATACGCCGGCAGAGACCAACTCCTGGGCAGCGGTGGGAGCCTTGTCGGTGGAGGACTGGTTATCCACGATCTTCAGTTCCACGTTGTATGTCTCGCCGTTGATTTCAACGGTGGGGGTCACGGAGTTGGCATACTGAATGCCCAGCACTTCCTGCTTGCCGCCGGCGCCGTTGTCGCCGGAAGCCGGTTCAAACACACCGATTTTCAGGGTCTTGTTGCTGCTCGCGCCGCTGGCGGCACTGCCGCTGGTGCTGGTCTCGCCGCAGGCGGCTAGGCTCAGCGCCATGACCAGAGCCAGGGCCAATGCAAAAAACTTTTTCATTCTTCTCTTCCTCCTATTTAAATATGGGAAATCCCCTCTATGCTTAAAAAGCATGTGCATAGTTTAATGGATTCTTTCGGTTTTTTCAAGCGAAATCCTATACAAGAAAAACCCGTGGGTTTGTGTCAAACCCACGGGTTTCATATCGGGAATCTCGGTCATTTGTCCGTGTGACAGAAACACTGCAGAAGTCATTCGATTGTTTCCCTAAAATGTGTCCGCGTCACACGGACAGTTGTTTTGGTGATTTTGCTGAACTACGTTAAAAATATTCCCGCCTTCTTTGGAAAACTTAGGGAAAATCCATTCGGATTTGCGCGAATGGTCCTACTTTTCCGCGCGCTCGGGCGGAACCGTCTCTCCGAACACGGCAAGGAACGCCTCGCGGCCCATCGTCTCGTGGTGCAGCAGGTATTCCGCAACGGTTTTCAGGTTGTCGCGATTGGCGCTCAGGATCTCCTCGCACCGGGCATAGGCACGGCCGACGACGGCTTTGACCTCCTCATCGATCTCCGCCGCCACCTGCTCGGAATAGCTGCGGCCCTGGCTCATAGTCCGTCCGATAAACACCTCATCGTGTCCGCTCTCGAAGGAAACTGTGCCGATTTTATCGCTCATGCCATAGACCGCCACCATTTTATGGGCGATCTGGCTGGCACGCTGGATGTCGTTGGACGCGCCGGTGGAGATATCCCCCAGCACCAGTTTTTCTGCCACGCGGCCGCCCAGCAGCGCCACGATCTGATCCTCCATATACCGTTTGGACAGATAGGAGCGGTCCTCCTCCGGCAGGGAAATGGTCATGCCGCCGGTCTGTCCCCGGGGCACAATGGAGATCTGGCTGACGGGGTCGTGGTTGGGCAGTTCGTGCATCACCACGGCGTGGCCCGCCTCGTGGTAGGCGGTCAGCTCCCGCTCATGGCCGGGAATCACGCGGCTGCGCTTCTCCGGTCCGGCGATGACCTTGATCTCCGCCTCTTTGAGATTTTCCATGGTAATAAATTTCTGGTTTTTCCGGGCGGCAAGCAAAGCGGCCTCGTTGATGAGGTTCTCCAAATCCGCACCGGTAAAGCCGGGAGTTCCCCGGGCGATGACGGCAAGACTCACGTCCTCTGACAAGGGCTTGTTCCTGGAATGGACCTGGAGAATCTCCTCCCGGCCCTTGATGTCGGGCAGACCCACATACACCTGGCGGTCAAACCGGCCGGGGCGCAGCAGTGCCGGGTCCAGAACGTCCGCCCGGTTGGTGGCGGCCAGAACCACCACGCCCTCGTTGGCGGCGAAGCCGTCCATCTCCACCAGCAGCTGATTCAGCGTCTGTTCCCGCTCGTCATGCCCGCCGCCCAGTCCGGTGCCCCGCTGGCGGCCCACGGCGTCAATTTCGTCGATGAACACAATGGCGGGCGCCTGCTTCTTCGCCTGATCAAACAGATCGCGGACGCGGGAAGCACCCACGCCCACATACAGCTCCACGAAGTCGGAACCGGAAATGGACAGAAACGCCACACCGGCTTCGCCGGCCACGGCCTTGGACAGCAGCGTCTTGCCGGTCCCCGGAGGGCCCACCAGCAGCACGCCCTTGGGAATCCGGGCGCCCAAAGCGATATACTTTTTAGGGTCTTTCAGGAACTCCACAATCTCCTGAAGCTCCTCCTTCTCCTCGTCGGCGCCAGCCACATCGTCAAAGCTCACCTTCCGGTCCTTGTCTGTGAGCGTTCTGGGCCGGGCGGAGCTGAACTTGGCCATTTTATCCGGCCCCATGCCGCCGCCCTGCGCGCGATTGATTATGAAGAACCAGAATACGCCGAACACCAGGGCAATCAGAACATAGGGCAGCAGGATCTCCAGCCAGTTGGTGGAGTGGTTGGCGTGGTAGTCGTAGGAGGTGATGATCCCCTCGGTCTTCTGCTGCTGAATCAGGGTGTTCAGGTCGTCGTAAAAAAGGTCAAAGTCATACAGATCGTAGGTTACGGTCTTGGAACCGTTGACCGACGTGCGCAGATTCATGGTCAAGGTGGTGTCGGAAACGGTGAAGCTCTCCACCTTTTCCTGCTGAAACAGCTGAACCACCTCGGAGTATTCCAGCTTTTCCTGATGATCTCCGGTTTGCCACAGATAGGTGGCGCACAGCAGCATTACCACCATCAGCAGAAGAAAGCTGGGATTAAAGGTACGTTTTTGATTCACTTCCGATCCTCCCTGGCGGAGTGTCCGCCGCATTTACTTGGAATATACCTCCGGCTTCAGTACGCCGATATAGGGGAGATTGCGGTACTGCTGGCAGTAATCCAGCCCATAGCCCACCACAAACTCGTTGGGCACCACAAAGCCGGCCAGGTCGGCGTTGATGGTCTTGATGCGGCGGGAGGGTTTATCCAGCAGCGTCACAATGGTGATGGACGCGGCGCCCTTGGTCATCAGGTAGTCCTTCAGGAAGGCCAGCGTATTGCCGGAATCCAGAATATCCTCCACAATGATGAGATCCCGGCCGGAGATGTCCTGCTGGACATCGTGTGTAATCTGCACCCGCCCGGAAGAGGCGGTGGCGTTCTGGTAGGAGGACACCGCGATAAACTCCAGGTCGCTCTTAATGGGGCAGGCGCGGATCAGGTCGGACATGAATACGAAACAGCCCTTCAGAACGCCAAGAAACAGCGGGTTTTTCCCCGCGTACCGCTCTGTCAGCTGCTCGCCCAGTTCCTTCACGCGCTGTTCGATCTCCTCCTGCGTCACCAGGACTTTCAGAATGTCGGTTGTCAGCTCATCCTTCATATTGGTTCTCCTCTATCTCTCAATAAATGTGACAAACAGTGACCCGCCCCCGGCACGGGGCGTAAATTCTGCGTCAATCCCGATTCCGGGCACCGCCGTCGGGCGCGCTCCGCTTCGGAGGACCGGCAGGGTATCCCGCTTCGTCGGGGGAATCCCGGCGTCGGCACACAGGCGTTTGAGCGTCCGCGCCCCCCGCCCGCCGGGCAGGGTCATCCGGTCGTCCCGCCGCCATAGCGTCACCGACAGATTTTCACGGCTGGGAAGGTTCAATTCATAAGTGTATCCCGTTCCGGGGGTCTCAGTCAAGAGCACCGTCCAGCTTCCGAACCGGAAGGAACTGCCCGCTGCCACGGACATTTCTCCCGGCGGCCCCGGGGTTCGCTCAATCAGAAGGTCTCTTCCCACAATCCGGGCCCGCAGCCCATAGGGAAGCGAGAGCACCGCCCTCTCCGCGGGAGCGCGGGTCAGGCGCAGCATCGCCTCGGCGTGGGCAGCGGTCAGATCCTTCCGGCTGCCGCAGACAGCTTCCATCAGCCGCAGGGCCGTCCGGGCGCCCAGAGCAGGCGGCGCGTCCGCCAGCTCCGCACAACGGATCAGCACGCCCTCCGGCGCGGGGCGGGCAAGAGCGGCAATCCTGCCGGAATCCGCCTCCAGAACGTCATTCTCCGCCTCCAGAATCCCGGCGGCACGGGCCATGTTTTCCACGGCGCGGGGGTTGATCTCCCGCAGCACCGGCAGTACCCGGTGGCGGAGAAGATTCCTGGCCGCATCATCGGTCTCGTTGGTCTCATCCTCCACATGGGGAAGATGGTGCGCTTCGGCGTATTCCGCCAGCTCCCCACGGGTCACATTCCGAAACGGACGGGCGATCTTCTCCCGGAACCGGGGGATGCCCGCCAACCCGCCGGAGCCGGTGCCGCGGATCAGATTCAGCAGCATGGTCTCCGCGCTGTCGTCGGCGTGGTGGGCGGTGAGAATCCAGCCGCAGTGCCCCTCCGCCGCAGCGCGCTCCAAGAAGGCGTAGCGCAGCTTTCGGGCGGCTTCTTCCACGGTGAGATGCTCCCGGGCGGCCAGTTCACGGGTGTCTCCGCCGCCCAGAAGAAAAGGCACACCGTGTCCGGCGCACCAGTCCCGCACAAACGCCGCATCCCGGTCCGCGTTCTCCCCCCGCAGCCCGTGGTTAAAGTGGGCGGCGGTGACCGTCAGGCCGTGTTCCCGGCCCCAGGAGGACAGCAGGTGCAGCAGACACATGGAGTCCAGACCGCCGGAGACGGCGGCAAGCATGCGCACCCCTCCGTCCCGCCGGGCCAGCTCCAGCAGATTTTGTTTTGACTCCTCCAGCATGGCGCAGTCTCTTCCTGTCATTCCCCGTCGTCGTACCGGTTTTCCAGCGTGCCGAAGCTGGTGTATTCCGGCAGCCAGCGCAGCTCCACTTTTCCGGTTTCTCCGTGACGGTTTTTGGCCACGATGCACTCGGCGATATTGTGCTTCTCCGAGTCCTCATTATAATAGTCGTCCCGGTACAGAAACATCACAATGTCTGCGTCCTGTTCGATGGCGCCGGATTCCCGCAGGTCGGACAGCATGGGCCGCTTGTCGTCGCGCTTTTCGTTGGCGCGGGACAGCTGGCTCAGGCAAAGTACGGGCACCTGCAGCTCCTTGGCCATGATTTTCAGCATCCGGGAGATGTCGGACACCACCTGCTGGCGGTTTTCGTTGGAGTGGCCATGCCCGCCGGCGGAGGTCATCAGCTGCAGATAGTCGATGACCACCAGGCCCAGATTGTCCAGGCGCCGGCACTTGGCGTTCATGTCCGCCACGGACAGCAGGGGATTGTCATCGATGCGGATGTCCACCTGGTTGAGCACCGTGGACGCGTCCGCGATTTTGCTCCAGTCGGTCTCCCGCAGGTTGCCGGTTTTCAGGCGGTTGTTCTCCACCAGTGCCTCGCCGGACAGCAGCCGGGCCACCAGCTGCTCCTTGGACATCTCCAGCGAAAAGATGGCCACGCTCTTGGCGGAGTCCTTGGCCACGCTCAGCGCCACGTTCAGCGCCATGGAGGTCTTGCCCATGCCGGGACGGGCGGCCAGCAGGATCAGGTCGGACTTGTTCAGCCCGGAGATTTTGGTGTCCAGCGCGCTCAGGCCCGTGCTCAGGCCGGGCATCACATTTCCGCCGGCCTCGCTGAGCGCGCTCAGCTCATCCAGCACATCCGGCAGAACCTGTCGGATGCTCACCATGTCCTGGGCGCTCTGGCCCCGGCGGATGGAGTAGATCTTCTGCTCCGCCGCCTCCAGCGTATCCCCGGCCTCTCCAACGCCCTCCTGCACCATGGCGGTGATCTCCGCCGCGGCCTGGGCCACGCCCCGCAGCAGGGCTTTGTCCCGGACGATGGCCACATACTCCATCACATTGGCGGAGGTGGGCGTAATTTCCATCAGCTGAACCAGATAGCTCCGGGTGGTCTTCTCGTCGTAGATGCCGTTTTTCTGCATCTCCTCCGCCACGGTGATGCCGTCGATGGGACGGGCATAGGTGAACATGGAGTAGATGGTCTCAAAGATCTCCCGGTTCTGGCGCAGATAGAAGTCCCCGGGCTGGAGTTTGTCCATAACATCCTTGATGCAGTCCGCGTCGATGAGCATGGAGCCCAGAACCGCCTGCTCCCCCTCCAGACTGTGGGGCATCTGCCGCAGCAGCAGGTCGTCGTTTGCCATGGAACTCACTCCTTTCCCCGATTTCCGCGCCGGCGGCGCGGTTATTCCTCGCAGACCAGCACGTTGACGGTGGCGTTCACCTCAAAGCCCAGTTTGGCCTTGATCTGATAGGTGCCGAAGGATTTGATGGGGTCCTCCAGCACCAGTTTCTGCTTGGGGATGTCGATCCCGTACTGTCGGTTCAGTTCTTCGGAGATCTCCTTGGCCGTGACGGCGCCGAACAGGCGTCCGCCGGTACCGGCTTTGGCGGTCAGCTTCACCAGGCAGCCCTGCAGCTTCTCGGCGGCGGCTTCGGCCTCGGCCTTCTGGCGGGCCTCCTCCGCCTTGCGCGCTTTCTCCTTCAGTTTCATGGTGTTGAGGGCATCGGTGGTGGCGGGGACGGCCAGCTTCCGGGGCAGGAGGAAATTGCGGGCATAGCCCTCCGCCGCCTCGATCATCTGGCCCTTCTTTCCCTGGCCCTTCACGTCCTGCTGTAAAATCACTTTCATGGGTTATTCTCCTTATTTTCGTTCTGATTCAGTCCAGATAGCTGTCAATCGCATTGAGCAGCTGCTCCTGCACGGCCTCGGGGTCGCCGTTTTCGATGCGGCCTCCGGCGGTGGTGGAATTTCCTCCGCCGCCCAGCTCCTCCAGAATCACCTGCACGTTCAGGTCGCCCAGTGAGCGGGCCGACATCATCACGTCGTTCGCCTTCCGGAAGATTACAAAGGACGCCCGGATGCCCTTGAGCGTCAGCAGCTCATCCGCCGCCTGCGCGGCGGCCACCCGGTCCACGCCGTCCTCCGGAATGACGGACACCGCGATGTTGTCCCGGTAGACCTCCGCCCGGCGGATGATGTCATAGCGGGACACCATCTCGCCCAGATCGCTCTGGAACAGGCGCTGAACCTCCGCCGTGTCCGCGCCGGCCCGACGCAGAAACGCAGCCGCCTCAAAGGTCCGGCCGCCGGTGCGCATGGTGAAGTGCTTGGTGTCCAGCACAATGCCGGCCAGCAAGGCCTCCGCCTCCTCCCGCAGCAGATCGGAGGGTTCCACCAGGTACTGCAGCAGCTCCGTCACCAGTTCCGAGGCGGAGGAGGCGTAGGGCTCGTGGAAGTTCAGCGTGGCGTTTTCAATATAGGTGGCAGCGCGGCGGTGGTGGTCGATGACCGCCACACGGCTGCAGGTTTCCAACAGCTGGGGGCTCTCCACAAAATCGGGGCGGTTGGTGTCCACCACGATCAGCAGCGAGTCGGCCTTCATCTGCAAAAAAGCGTCCTGGGCGGAGATAAACACGTTCTCATATTCCGGCAGCTTCTTCAGCTCGGCCACCACCTGCACCGCCGCGTTGTTCTCGGTGTTCATGACGATCTGTGCCAGTTTGCCCCGCTTGCGGGCGGCGCAGCACAGACCCGCCGCCGCGCCCAGAGAATCCATGTCGGCGTAGCTGTGGCCCATGACATAGATCTGATCCGCGTCGGCAATCAGCTCGCCCAGCGCGTTGGCCATGACCCGGGACTTGACCTTGGTGCGCTTTTCCGTGGTCTTGGCCCGCCCGCCGAAGAACTGGAAGTCCAGACGATTGCGGACCGCGGCCTGATCCCCGCCCCGGGACAGAGCCATTTCCACCGAGAGGTTGGCGTTCTTATAGAGCTCCGGCAGGCTGTCCGCATCCCGGCCCACCCCGATGGACATGGTGGGATGCACGCCCTCGGCCACCCGGATATCCCGGATGGTGTCCAGCACGGAAAACTTCCCCTCCGCGATGCGCTTGAAAAACTGTTCCTCAAACAGAAACAGATAATGATCCCGATCCGTTTTAATCAGCAGTCCGTTGTTTTCCACCCACTGGTTCAGCTTTTCGTCAATCTGCGCCAGCACCGCGCTGCGCTGGGTGTCGGCGCAGGATTTCATCAGATCCTCGTAGTTGTCCACCATCAGAACCGCCACCACCAGGCGGCTGGCGTCGTACTTTTCCCGGATGGCGTCAGTCTCCGTGGTCTCCACCCAGTAGGTGGTGGCCACCAGATTCTGCTCGCCGTCCCGTCCCTTGGCGCGGACCAGGCTGCCGTACACCCGGAAACGGCGGCTGTTCAGCTCCACCCTGCGGGGGCACTCCTGCTTCCCCTCCAGCAGCCATTGAGCGGGAAAGTCGGGGACCGCGTCCTCCACCTTGATCTCAAACAGGTGTTCCCGCACGCCTGCCATCTGCAGAAAGTTCTCGTTGCTCCAGATCACCTCGCCGGTATCCGGACGGAACACCATGACGGGAAGAGGAGAGTTGACCAGGTTATTTTTGCTGGCCGTGTCCACGCTGCCGGTGAGCGTGTCGATATACTGAAGAATGCTCTGCCGGCGTTTCCGGTTGCTGCGGGTAAAGTAGATGTACAATACCACGGTGATGCAGCCCTCCACGGCCGCCAGAAGAGGCTTGACCGGCAGCGCCGCAGCAGAAAACAGCAGCAGCACCACAAAATACAGCTTCAGATTGGGCTCCAACAGACGTGAGAGCTTCTTGTTCATTTCACAGACTCCTTACGGCGGAACGAAATTGCCCGGCGGGCATACTAATAGGATTATTAGTATATCAGTTTTTCCTCCGGCACGCAACCTAAAAAACACGCTCCGGAGGGCGAAAGACGCAACTTCCTTCCGCCCCGGCAGAGGGTAAGTTGATGATCCGGCAGCGAATGTCAAGAAGAAAATGGACTTTTACCAAATAATTTCCAACAGAGCAGCGCAGGAGGATAACTCCGGCGCTGCTTCTCTTTTAGCTGGGACAAGGAGGACGAGAGAATAATGTGTCCTGCGGACGGCGCCGCAAAATATCGAACAGCCGTCAAGACCGCAAAATTTTTCCCGTGGGATGAAAATTTTTGCGCGAGAAGGCTTCCGTGAGACGCCTTGTCTTGACAGCTGTTAGAAATTTCGCTTTCTGTAGTCAAGCCAAAGCGCCGAGCCGCTTTGGCGAGGCCCAATAACTTATTTTGGAGGGACGCTGCTATGACTTACACAATCACACTTACGGACGAAGAGGAAACCAGCCTTAAACACCTGATCGCATGGAATCTTGAGAACAAATCTAGACTTGACCCCGATACACAAGCCCGGCAGAGAATTTACGAAAAACTGCTAAAATCAGAACGTCAGGAGGCCTAATCATGAGGAGCAACAGTCCGAAAAGCAACCTCCGGAGTTTTCGGTACTCCGATGAAATCGCCGCTATTCTCGAAGCCCAGGAGGGGAACAGCCTGAACGAAAAGTTTGAGAGCTTGGTATTGTTTTGCTTTTATAAACTGGAAAAGCGAAAAAAGGATCTGGAGCTAATTGAACAGGATATCAAACGGGAAAGGCAGCGGCTTTATGACCTCCAGCACGCCACCGAAGAACTCCGGTTACTGGAGAAGGAAATAAAAGACGCACAGTTTTACTTTCGCATCGTAGAACGCCGGGCAAAGGCTATTTCCGAAGCAGAAGAAGAAGAAACGTAACACAATGCACCGGCGCTGATCCGTTGGTTGCCGGGCAAACTTGTGTTACAATAGAAACCCACCCCCGGCAATAGTCGGGGGTGGAACTGTTTAAGATCACGTTACCAATTCACGAAAGTGGAGGGACGCATGGTGAAAAAGCAGCATTACATAACCAGAGACGAACGAACGAAACTTGAAGCCCTGTTACAGGCCGGTCTGCCCGTCGCGCAGATTGCCCTGCAGCTGGGCTTTTGCCGTCAGACGATATACAACGAAATCAAAACAGGCACGTATCTGCATACCTGCGATTACTGGGACGAAAAGCGGTATTCCGCCCAGAAATCCGAGAGCATTCACAAAAACAGGCAGACGGCGAAAGGCAGACCGCTAAAAATCGGAAATGACCACGCCTACGCCGATTACATAGAACAGAAGATTATCCGGGACAGGTATTCCCCAGCGGCGGCACTGGCAGCGGCCCGAAAGAGAGGATTTCAAACAAGCGTATGCACGGCCACGCTCTACAGCTACATAGACAAGGAAATCTTCCTGCATCTGACCAATAAAAATCTCTGGATAAAATCCAAGCGCAAACCACATGGTTACCATCCGGTTCGCCGGATTGCTCATCCGCTGTTGCCGTCTATCACAGACAGGCCCCAGCACATCACAGAGCGGCAGGACTACGGACACTGGGAGATGGACTTAGTGGTCAGCAAAACCGGCAGCAGGGCCGCGCTATTGACCCTAACGGAGCGCATTTCCCGGCAGGAGCTTATTTTTAAGCTACCAGACAAGAAAGCCGCCACGGTTCGGGCGGTAATCAACCGGCTGGAGCGCACCATGCCGGACTTCAAGGAAAGATTTCAGAGCATCACCACGGACAATGGTTCGGAATTTATGGAATACGAAAGCCTACAGCGCTCCATCTATGGCGGTAAGCGTTTTGATATTTACTACTGCCATTCATACGCCGCATGGGAAAAGGGCAGCAACGAGAACCACAACCGCATGATACGACGTTGGTATCCCAAAGGAACAGATTTTGCAAAGGTCAGCAAAAAGGAAATAGCCGTTCTCCAAAGCTGGATGAACGGCTATCCAAGAAAAATACTGGGCTGGCTAGCACCGGAGGAAGTAGCGTAACACAACCAAGAGCCGCAAGCCAACTGGCTGCCAGAGTAAATTGTGTTACATCACCACATAGCCCACTCTTTTGGTAGAAGCTGCTTACAGCTATAGCTGTTAAACAGTTTCCAGAGCGGAGGACTAAATATGCGTCGGGTGCCGATCACGGGGAAATCGAACGAGTATTCATCAATGATCTGGTGCGTATTCTCATCAATGCCGACACGCCGACGAATGCGGCGGCAGACCACGCAGAAAGGAACGAGAGACTTTTTCACCACATAGTAATTTTGCGCAAGTCTGCGCAGTGTAATGTCCATATCCTCATAGGACTGGGAGAACACATCCACACTACACCGATAATGCCGATGATACTTGAAAAAGTAAACAGCGGTTTGAGGGAATGTTTTAAACTCTCGATTGTTAAACTCAATCCCGGCTTCATCAATGATAATCTTTGCATTCTCCATATGACTAATGCCAAGATCTTTCTTGCAATCCAACATATAAGTTCCGGTAATCGGAACATTGCTATAAACGTCAATATGACGCTTCAAATACTTGCTATTCAGCAGATGGCGAGAGAAAGCACTATCATACTTCTCACACCACGTAATTAGACGATTCTGTCTATTAGCCTGTTTTGCCAACCATGCCGCAAAGGTGGTCTTACCGGAGCCGGGAACGCCAAAATAGACATTGAGAACGTGTTTGTGCTTATGCGTCATAAAGGAATTTATAAAAATTAGCAGCAGGATAACTGCCAAGAGCATAAAATCACCACTTTCTTAAAGTGTAAGAGCAGCGCCCGCTGCGCGTGGGCGCTGCCCTTTCTGGTACAGATTACCGATGTGCCAGAGAACCAAACAGGCCGATGCCGATACCGATGAAAGCCAGCCCGTAAGGCAGAAGCAGCAGAGGTTCAGCGGCGACGGTAGCAGCAGTCTGACCAACCCAACCGAGACCAGCCGTGAAGATAGTACCAATGGAAGAAATCACGGTGGCAAGAGTTACAGTTTCCATATGTATTCTCCTTTCTTAAGAATTAGCGTTTTGCTAAATATTTGAACCCGATAAAAATGAAGATCATCAGGAGCAAACCATACAGGTATGAAATCGGAGGAGTACCGAACCACGTTGCAAGAGCATGAAGTAGCCAGATAGAAAAGTCCTGCATTTCAGACATAGAAGTCATTTCACAGCACCCCCCAGAATGCGGAGGATGCAATAAAGGGTTAAGCCAAAAAGGAAAACACCAGCGATCCAAGGCCAGTCAAGACCGGCAACACCCAAAACGGCAGAACCGGAAACCGGGTCTATTAACGGCGTATAGCTGCCGAACAGGGCTGTAATAACCTCTCTCAAATTTCATCATCCTTTCGCTCTTTTGATATTTTCGGCTTACTGGTAGAGCCGGAACGGTATCCGGAGCCGGAACGGCGAAAGCCAAACAGGCCGAGTAAAACGAAACCAAGATTGATTATGATAAAACCGATCAAGGCTTGTCCGTATGTAAAAGTGAAGCCGGGAACTGTAATGCTGAAATATGCCCATATTCCGGAAATCAGCATCTGAACAATTGCGACCATTGCATCAGTCATGAAATCACCCCTACATGAAAAATTTAATCAAACCGGCAAACACCACAACGGTAAACGCTGCCGAAATCACAGCTTGTAATTCCGCAGGCATCCACGTATACAGACTACCGATAGCGCCAGGTAACTGGCCCATGCTTTCAACGAGAGATTTTAAACTGCTGACCGTACTTGTCACCAGATCGGCAAGACCGCCGATAATGGAACCAATGATGGTGCCGACCAGATCAAAAATAGCAAGGATACCATCTGACAGCTTTTTTAAAATATTCTCCCACCAGCTGGTGCCCGGATCATCAGTACCACCAGAACCACTGGTAGAGCCATAATAATAGTTGTAAGTATTGGTAGTTCCGGCACTATCTGTCTTTTCTTCCGTGGCTTTTTCGTTTCCATAGGTGATTTTATATGTGCTGCCGTCCGTAGCCTTAATGGTGTAAGTCCGGGTAGCATAGTCATATGTCCAGCTGGAGGCCGTGGCCGTGATGCCGGTCTGGGGATTATTGATGGTGTTATTCGTTTCGTCGAACAGATAAATTTTCTCGGCCTGAATCATAGTGCCGTTATCGCCCTCGTAGAAGTAATCACCACAGAGGGAACCGGTGCGGGTTTCGGTGGAAATATTCGTTGTTCCGGCAGCAACCTGCAAGCCACCGGTAGGGTATTCCATACGGCAAGCACCCTGAATATTCCAAGTACGAGGAGAAGAACCCGTAGACGCATAAGTAAGTTGAACAGTATAAGATACTCCAGCAGTCAAAGAAGCCGACAAAGTTTGACCCGTAAAATTCGGATAGCTGGCAACAGTAGTACCAGAACTAGTTTTCACATAAAGGTAATTTGGAGAAAAGGTACTATTGCCGGTTCCAGAATACGAGAAATCAGTAAAGGGAGTTAAAACGTATGTGCCAGAAACAGGAGCGACAAAAGTTGCATCCACTGCAAAAGTAGAAGTCCAGTTGGAAGAAGTGCTATATGTACAAGTCCACGAGAATGTAGAGCCAGAAGTAAACGTTCCATTGCTAACAAAGTAAGAATTGGTCAAATCAGTATCCAACGACCAATTGCCGAGATAGATACAGTTATCGCCTACCGTGGAGGTGCCAAGGGCAGACTGGACGGAAGAAACGTAATTGGAATAGGCGGTGGTATCACCGGTACTAGTGAACTTACCTTTAAACCAATCAACAGCAGTTCCAAGAGCCGTTCCGGGAGTATAAGGAATCGAAGAAAGCCACTTGCCAAAAGATACAGCATCAGAAGCAGACAAGGCAGCAGCAGAAAGCGTAAAAGAAGTAGCTATTGCAACCACCATAAATAATGATATAATCGGCTTAAGAATTCTCTTCAAGAACCCCACCCTTTCAAAAAAAGGAGATAAAGATATGCTTACTGCGATACTAATGATTTTGGGTATCATCTTGTTATCACAAAAGCTCTACGGAATCGGTGCAATAGCAATAGCAGTAGGAATTTACTTATGGAGAAAGCCAAAAAAGAAAAAAGAGGACATATGCGAATTTGACATTTACAGGCAAGCTGCAGACATAGAAAAGAATTTGAAAGAGGACAGGCGTTAATGCTTGTCCTCTTTTTCATGGACACCGCCCGGAAGATATGCAATTAACTTGCCGTCATAGAAACGGAAGCACCAGCCGTGTTCTAATAGGAAACAGGCAAGGTCAAGCAGTTTCAAATAATCTTCGTGGGTCATGGTTTACCCATATCCTTTTTCTTACGGCAGAAATAATGACAAGGGAAACATACGCCAGTATCAGCAGCAGGGCAGCTGTCACGGTCAGCGCAGGAAGAACAGCGATACTCTTCATCGTTATTTTTGTGCTTGGGGCAAAAGTCAATCTTGACCCAGCCGAGCAGAACGGAAACAATGAAAACCCAACCGAGAAAAGCACCACCAACGACAAACACGCCGGAGATACTAAAGAACATATTGAAAAGAAAAGCCATATGAATTCTCCTATTCTGTAACACACTTTAGCTTCAGGGCCAGCTGGCCCACGAGGTAGGCTTGTGTTACGCAATCTCGGAATTGCCAAAATAACGCCGGACACGTTCCGCAAGCACTTCAAATTTGTGCTGCTTTACAATCATGTCATACTTGGGATTGTGCATAGTCTGCCGGTTCTGTATCATGCTTTCAAATTCATCAAGGCCGTACATTTGAATCATGGCATCTATGGCATTCCCGGCCTGATTGATTACATAGTTCTTACAACGTTCCTCGTTATACTCCATGCCCGGAGCCTGATATATGCTGATGCGCTGGGCATCTTCCACGAGAGACAACCAATAATCCGTCATAGGCCAGCGCCATTTGTTGGAATCCTCGCCGGGAAGTATGTACCGCAGATAATTCAAAAGGACACCAGCGAAAGCAGCACCAATCGGCAAGGCTATTTTGGTAAACTGTACCGCGCGATCATCCCGCATTTGAATTTCCACACGTACCCAATGCACATCTGAACCGAAACCACGTTCAGCAGCTTTATCATAAATGCGAATCAGAACTTTACTTTGCGGACTGCCAATCTGCACAGTAGAACCTTTCGAGGAAAGCACCGTCTCCCAGTAATCAGACTTGCTAATGAACATACCGGATTGTGTATCACATACAATATCCCGGATATTCAAAACGCCTAAATGGTCATCGTAGGCCACATCAAGGCGGGTGATTTTCAACGCATTATCGCGGATGAACTTGAAGAGATTGTTCCAGCCAACAGAGGACAGGCTTTCAAATGTGCGGCAACCTTGACCGGACATTTCAACCCATACGCCCATATCAGGCCGTCCGTTGAAATGAATGCTGATACTAGAAAAATATTTGCGATCCTGATAACCGCGCGCGCCCTTGGTCAGTGTCCACGGAGCATTCGAAAGGCCAAGAGCTGCTATTAGTTCATCGGGTGTATGATTTTTGGATGTGAACGACAACCAATCGTATATGACAATATTTTCTGCAATCTTGCTATCCACAATTGCGGCCCCCCTGCCTTAGATTGTAGGTAGTGCCCCCCTGTTAGCGGGGGGGGCACGCCGAAGGGAGCTACCCTCCGGCGCTTTTATCGGCACAAGACGCGCTTACGCCTTGTCGGCAGGAACCATGTAGGAGACCTTCTTTTTGGAATCAAAGAAGCACTTCACGCGCATACCCGGTTTTACGTCCTTCCAGACGGCAGGACTGACACAGCCATATTTCACGGCCTTCTGACCGCCGAAATGATAGTCGCCGTTCTCGCTGCCGTTGAAGTCCTCCAGCACAAACACGTTGCAGTAATCCTGCATTTCTCCGTTATCATTCTTGAACCTGCCATAGCCGTAACCTACGAATGTCTTTTCTTCCATGGAATGTACCTCCAGCTTTCTACCGGTCTTTATCCGGTTATATAAAAA